>Ga0070698_100000251_pt1 | contig 53834 bp, 44 predicted proteins | sample KBSK1502metaG_FD_65477 | JGI IMG/M metagenome (GOLD analysis project Ga0070698, IMG submission 65477) | Corn, switchgrass and miscanthus rhizosphere microbial communities from Kellogg Biological Station, Michigan, USA - KBS K1-50-2 metaG | ecosystem: Host-associated > Plants > Roots >...
ACCACCTTCTCCGACGTGGTCCGCGACAGCGGCGCGCCCCGCGGATCGACCTACTTCCACTTCCCCGGCGGCAAGGCCGAACTCGCCCGCGAAGCCATCGCCCGGGCGGGCGACGAGATCGAGGAGATGGTCGCCCAGGCCGCCCGCCACGCCGGTGACCCCGCATCGCTCGTCCGCGCGCTGGCCCAGATCCTCGCCAGCCGCCTCGAACGCTCGGGCTACCAGAGCGGCTGCGCGATCGCCACCATGGTCCTCGAGCTGGCCCCCCGCGACGAGGAATTCAGCGCCGAGTTCGACAGCGTGTTCGCGCGGTGGCGGGCGGCGCTGGTTACCCGCCTCGAACCGCTGGGCATCGCCCCCGGCCGCGCCGCGGTCCTCGCCGGCCTGACCATCTCGGCGCTGGAGGGCGCGCTGGTTCTCAGCCGCGCCGCCCGCAGCACCGAGCCGTTCAACACCACAACCGAGGCGCTCATCAGCGCCATCGACCACGACGCCGCCTCCCAGCCTGCCGCTTCCTGAAGCCGGGCCTGCCGGGTAGCTACGGGCAGAGCCAGCCGGGCCCGAGGGTGAGGGGTGCCAGTAGCAACCGAGCCGCCGGCACCCGAGCTGACCAAGCCGCAGCGCGACCTGCTCGCCAAGCTCGCCATCACCCCGCCGAAGCAGATCGTCGAACTCGAGCCCGCCTGACACCCCAAACGATCTTCAAACCCCTAGAGACACGCCACCGCGGCGCGCCACGGCTTGCCGCTCAGGTCACACGCGGTATCCGGCCTCCAGGCTCGCCGAAGTATGTCGAACCCAGGACATCCGCACGGCCATTGGCCGTGAGATTCCGCCACGCGGCGTGAGACCCTACAGGCGGGTGACGATCAGCCAGGAGCCATGTCCACGAACCGGCTGTAATGTCCCTGGAACGCGACCGTTACCGTTGCGGTAGGCCCGTTCCTGTGCTTGGCGACCACCAGGTCGGCCTCACCCGCTCGAGGCGATTCCCGCTCGTATGCATCCTCCCTGTGCAGAAGGATGACCATGTCAGAGTCCTGTTCGATCGAGCCCGATTCGCGCAGGTCAGAGAGCATGGGGCGCTTGTCGGTGCGCTGCTCGGGACCGCGGTTGAGCTGGGAGACGGCGACGACCGGGACGTCGAGTTCCTTGGCGAGCAGCTTGAGGGACCGGGACATCTCCGAGACCTCCTGCTGCCTGTTCTCCACCCGCCGCGGCGAGCTCATCAGCTGCAGGTAGTCGATGATCACCATGCGCAGGTCGTTGCGCTGCTTCAGCCGACGGCACTTGGACCTGATCTCCATCAGGGACATGTTCGGTGAGTCGTCGATAAACAGCGGCGCGTCCGCGACCTCGCTCATCCTGCGGGCCAGCCGCGCCCAGTCGTCGTCGCTGAGCTGGCCGGTGCGCATGGTGTGCAGCGGCACCCGCGCCTCGGCGGACAGCAGCCGCATCGTGATCTCGTTCCGGCTCATCTCCAGGCTGAAGATCACGCTGGTCATCCCGTGCCGCACCGAAGCGGCCCGGGCGAGGTCCAGCGCCAACGTGGAGTTGTGGGTCGGTATCCACGAGCGGCCGGCCAGGTACATGTGATCCGCGTTGTCCACCTGCACGCAGCGAACCGGCACGCTCGGGATCGGCCGCACGTCCGTGATGAACCGGCAGCGCGTCGTCGGGTATGCCCCGGTAGTCTGCCGGGCGAGTTTTCGCGGTAGCCGGAATACCTTGTCGGCCGGCGTGAAGGTGACAATGAAACTGGTGGAGCTTTCCTCGGTCGCGCCGTTCACATGCTTGGTCGTCATCCTGGCGCGATAACCCAGGCTGTGGACGAGTTCCAGCGTGTCGGTGGCAAGCCGACGACTGGTCACCGCGAACTGAACGGTGCCGTTCTTCGCCACATACCCATCAGTGTCGAGCAGGCCGGCAAGCAGTGCCCGGCGCTGCGACTCGGATCCGCGAAGGTATTCAGCGGGAATGTGCTTGTTTCCGAGTACACCTAGCTTGCGCAAGATAGCCGTGGTGCTTCCATGGTCTACCCAGCACGCCCGGCACATCCTGCTGCCGCTAGACATCCCTCCGCATTCCTGGCACCTGGGTCGCCGGGGCGAGTCATGCACGGTGCGCTGCTGAGACCGGCGCAGCCTGGCACCACAGACGCGCCCGCACGTCCGCACCTGGGCTGACCTCGGCCTGAATAGTGTGCCGCAAATAGGGCACGAGCGCTCGGGAGGCAAAGACGGCTCTGGCAGGAGGATGGCATACCGCAGCCGCCTCTGTGATTTCACCACCCGAAGACCCTCGGCCTCAATCTCTCTGAGTATCTCCGGGTCGGCGCTGGTCAGCTGGCAATTCTTACTTGTCCCGTCACCGAGCCAGGCACCCAGGGCGTATGGGGGGAACGGCAGAGTCTTTGCCGATAGATCGACGACCTGGGTCACGGCGACCGCGTGATTAAGACGACCGTCTGCGACCGAGCGGAGCGTTGTGGCGATCTGCGCAGTGGTCTTGACCTCTGGGTGTACTGCCGTCGTGGTCGCATTCCTGGGGCAGTCCGCCCGCTCCGCCATGGCAGTCATCAGTGCATGCCGTGACGCGTACGCCGGCGCGTTCCACGCGTAGGAGCGCTCCGCGCCCTTGACGTGCACCGGGACTCGCGTACCGGCGAGCCCGACCTTGCGCCCAACGGTGTGCATGACATTCCGGAACTCCGGGCCCACGGCTGCCAGGACTTCTGCGCTTGTCACACAACGGTCAGGCTCACGCAGCGCGGCCGCGCAGGCATCCCGGAGGCGTGTTCTGGCGGCTTCAGGCCAGTGCCAAGACGTCCGATTCTCGGCTTGCTGGCGCCGACTAGCCCTGGTGGTCGTCCGCCACTGGTGCTCAGCGTCGGCGACGATGACCGAGCCGTCGTCGAACTCGACCTCGAAGCAGGGGCGCTGGTCCATGACCTCGGTGGCGGCGAGGACGCGGGTCGGCTTGCCGTCGGCGCCGATCAGGTAGTCACCGACCTGGACCTCGCCCATGGTGGTCCAGCCCGCGGGGGTGGGCAGCGGCGTGTCGACCGCGAGCGCCTTGCCGAGGGCCGGCCTCGCGGCTATCACGATCATCTGTCCGGGGTGCAGGCCGTTGGTGAGGGCGTCCAGGTCGGCGAAACCGGTGGGCACGCCGGTCATCCCGCCGCTGCGGCTGCCGATCGCCTCGATCTCGTCCAGCGTGCCCGGCATGATCTCTGAGAGCGGCAGGTAGTCCTCGCTGACCCTGCGGTCGGTGACCGCGTACACCTCGGCCTGCGCCTGGTCGACGAGGTCGTCGGCGTCGCCGTCGCCGGAGTAGCCGAGCTGGACGATCCGGGTGCCGACCTCGACCAGCCGCCGCAGGATGGCCCGCTCCCTGACGATCCTGGCGTAGTAGCCTGCGTTGGCCGCGGTCGGCACGGAGGCGATCAGCGTGTGCAGGTAGTCGGCGCCGCCCACCCGGGCGACCTCGCCGCGCCGGGTCAGCTCGGCCGCCACGGTGACGGCGTCGGCTGGCTCGCCGCGGCCGTACAGATCGAGGATGACCTCGTGCACGATCTGGTGCGCGGGCCGGTAGTGATCGTGCGGCCTGATCACCTCGAGCACGTCGGATATGGCGTCCTTCGACAGCAGCATGCCGCCGAGCACGCAGCGCTCGGCGTCGATGTCATGCGGCGGTGTCCGCTCGAAATCTCCGCCCCTCGGCGCGATCTCGGTGACGCTCAACCCTGTCCGCCTCCCCCTGCCGATGACATCATTCGCGACTGTGTTCGGCTCGCTAAGTCCTTTGTATCCCACGCCCCTGACAGTTTCCCGGACCCCGCTCCGGCGGCCAACTCGTGATGTGCATGCCCCTGTGGATAGCCTGTGCAGACACGCCGCTCGCACTGTGCGCAGCCTGGGGGCATCGCTGGGGACATCCGCGATTACTCGCCGGAACCGACCTGTCTACCTGCTGTTATGCCGTCCACCGGCTGTGCGGAAGAAAAACTTTCGCGCTGCCCGGCCATCCACAACAGCCAGAAGTTATCCACATACGGAGGATGACCGGGCCGGTCCCGAAACGCGCGGCGCGGACGCCGCCGCGGGGGTCGCGGACGCCGCCGCGAGACCCGCGGGATTCCACCGATCGGCCTGCGGTCTGTCGGCGGGCACCGCTATCGTTCGAGTGTGTGTTCGACCCCCGAAGCGGCCCTTGACGCGCTCGCCCGTGCCATCGATGAGCTGGCCGCGGCCAGCGGCACCGGCGAGGCAGCCCGTCACCTGGCCGAGCGGATCGCGCGGCTGTGGGGGATGATCGCCGAGCTCGACCCCGAGCTCGCCCGGCGCCGCTCGGCGTACGAGCAGACGCCGGATCGCTAGAGCTGCCGGCCACACAGCTAAGGCTCGTGCTTCGTCGCGGCCTCGGGGCTTCGCCGCCGTCCCCCCGGGCACGCACACACGGTCCCACGTGCCGAGAAACCGGGGGCCCGGCGGCCCGACGAGGGCGCGCATATGGCAAGAACTCAGGGATCCCAAGCGGGCGACGAGGCAGGCACAGCGCACCTGTCGCGGGAACGGGCTAGCGCTGCGCCGTGCTGCCGGGGAGTGGGCGATCGACCGTACAGACTTGCTGGGCCGACAACGCCTGCCGGCCGACGCCGACCGCCAGCCTCGACACGGCTTGCCGGCCAACGCCGACCGCCGACCGCCGACCTCGCTAGCCAGCCCCGTCGCGACTGCCGGCAGGCAGACCGTCACTTGACCGGCGGGCCAACCGGTGCGTCCGGAGAGGGGTGCGTCAGGCGCCGACGATCTCGACGTCCACGGAGGCGGTGACCTCCGGGTGCAGCCGCACCTTCACCTGGTGCGAGCCGACCGTCTTGATCGCGTTGGCGACCTCGATGCGGCGCTTGTCGAGCTCGGGGCCGCCCGCGGCGCGGACCGCGGCCGCGATGTCCGCGGGGGTCACCGAGCCGAACAGCCGGCCGCTGGCGCCCGCGCGGGTCTGCAGCCGGACGGTGAGCCCCTCGAGCTCGGCCGCCGCACGCCTGGCGTCGTCGAGCCCCTGGATCGCTCGGGACGACCGTCCCCGCTTGATGAGGTCGATCTGCTTCTCCGCGCCGCGGGTCCAGCGCATCGCGAGGTTGCGGGGGATCAGGTAGTTGCGCCCGTACCCGCCGGCGACCTCCACGACGTCGCCCGGGCCGCCGAGACCGGAGACTTCCTGGGTGAGGATGAGCTTCATGGGTGTGCGACTCATCGGTGCCTGATCTCCTCGGCCTCAGCGCGCGGTGCTCGTGTAGGGCAGCAGCGCCATCTCGCGGGCGTTCTTGATCGCCCTGGCGACGTCGCGCTGGTGCTGCGTGCAGTTACCGGTGACCCGGCGGGCCCGGATCTTGTGCCGGTCGGAGATGAACTTGCGCAGCAGCGCCGTGTCCTTGTAATCGACGTAGGCGATCTTTTCCTGGCAGAACAGGCAAACCTTCTTCTTCGGCTTGCGTATCGGTGGCTTGGCCATCATGGTGCTCCTCTGCAGAGCCCCGCGGTCAGCGGGGATGGTCGGTTTGCTGAATTAGAGAATGGTCGTCAGAACGGCGGCTCGTCGGTGCCGATGTCGCCGGACTCCGACGCCCACGGGTCGTCGGCGGGCGGCCTGCTGCCCGGGCCGCCGGATTCACCGGACTGCCCGGCCGTGCCGGCCGGGCCGGGGCCGCCCTGGCCGGGGCCGCCCTGGCCGCCGAACCCGCCGCCGGACCGGCTGGACCGGGTGACCTTCGCGGACGCGTTGCGCAGCGACGGGCCGACTTCGTCGACCTCGACCTCGTACACGGTGCGCTTCTCGCCCTCCCTAGTCTCATAGGACCGCTGGCGCAGCCGTCCGGAGACGATCACGCGCATGCCCCGCTGCAGGCTCTCGGCCACGTTCTCCGCGGCCTGCCGCCACACGTTGCAGGACAGGAAGAGGCTGTCGCCGTCCTTCCACTCGCCGGTCGCGTTGTCGCGGAACCTCGGCGTGGAGGCGACGCGGAACTTGGCGACGGCCTGCCCGGTCTGGGTGTAGCGCAATTCCGGATCGTCGACGAGGTTGCCGACAATCGTGATAGCTGTGTCGCCTGCTGCCATGGGGACTGCTCCCGGTCGTTCGCTGGTGGGTCGAGCGCGGCGCGGTGCCGCGGCTCAGTGGAAATCGGGGCGGATAATCTTCGTCCGCAGGATTGCCTCGTTCAGGTTCAGCTGACGGTCCAGCTCCCGGATGGGATCGGGGTCCGACGTCATCTGCACGACGGCGTAGATGCCCTCGGACTTCTTCTCGATGGCATAGGCGAGCCTGCGGCGGCCCCACACGTCGACCTTGTCGACGGACCCGCCGCCTGCCTGGATGACCGTGAGAAACTGGTCAAGCGACGGCTGAACGGTGCGTTCCTCGAGCTCGGGGTCGAGGATGATCATCATCTCGTAGTGGCGCATGCGGTTACCCGGCCTCCTCTGGACTGACGCGGTCACGGCGCTTCCGTGACAGGAGGTGCAGCGCGCCGTGACGAGGGAAACCCGCCGTGGCGCGCGCAGCGCGGCCAGCTTACCAAGGGCCAGGGACATTTTTGACCGAACGGTGACCCGGCGCAGCCCGCCGCCAGGCCAGCCCGCCGCGCGGCGGAGGTGAGGGAAGCACGGCGTCCGCGAGCCCGCGGCTCAGCCAGCCCAGCCGCGCGGCGGAGGCTCCGGGACTACGCTGGCCCGCACGAGTCTCGTCGCTCGGACCAGCCAGCCGCGCGGCGGAGGTGGCGGGATTCCGCCCTCGCGCGGACGGGAACCATCACGACGAGATTCTCGCCGCAACGCGCCCGAAGGAGGTGGCTTCCTTGCCCGACGTCGTCAAGACCCAGCCGCGCCTGCCGCACGTCACCCTCAACAGCGACGGCCAGCCGCACCCGCTGGAGAACACCCTCGCGGTGGTGACGCTGGTGACCGGCATCGCGGCGTTCGCGCTGGGCTTCATCGTCGCCGCGCACCTGCCCGCCGTGATACTCGGCCTGATATCCCTGTTCGTCGGCCTGTACGTGCAGATGATCTCCGCCACCAGGGAAGAGCGGATCATCATCATGACCGGCGTGGTGGCCGCGTTCGTGGGAGCGGGACTCGGCTTCGCGCACGGCGGCTTCTCCGTCTGACCGCGCCCGCCTCGCCCGCTCGCCGTAGGCTCGGGGGATGACGAGGATCGGGGCACACGTCGGCCGCGGCGACCCGCTCGCCGCGGCGACCGACTGGGACGCGGACGTCGTGCAGTTCTTTCTCGGCGACCCGCAGGACTGGAAGGCGCCGGTCTTCCCCGGCGATCCGGCCGAGCTCCGCGACGCGTTCGCCGGCGCCGGGATCGGCGTGTACATCCACGCCCCGTACCGGATCAACGTCGCGACCACGAACAACCGGATCCGGATCCCCAGCCGCAAGCTGCTCGGTCAGTACCTGGAGGGGGCCGCCGCGATCAGCGCGCTCGGCGTGGTCGTGCACGGCGGCCACGTCGACGCGGGCGCCGACGTGGCGGAGGGGTACGCGAACTGGCAGAAGGCGGTCGAGCGGATCGAGCGCCCGGTGCCGATGCTGATCGAGAATACGGCCGGTGGTGACCGGGCGATGGCCCGGGGCCTGGACGCTGTCGCCCGGCTCTGGGACGCGATCTCGGCCGGTCTCGACGACAACATCGGGTTCTGCCTGGATACCTGTCACGCGTATTCCAGCGGCGAGGACCTGGCCGGCATCGCGGACCGGGTGAAGGACGTCACCGGCCGGATCGACCTCGTGCACAGCAACAACTCGCGGGACGAGCAGGGATCGGGCCGGGACCGGCACGCGCCCGTTCCGGACGGGACGATCGACCCGGCGCTGCTGGTCGAGGTGATCCGCGCGTCCGGGGCGCCAGCCATCTGCGAGACCCCCGACCCCGGCAGCGACATCCGCTGGCTCCGCGAGCGCCTGACCGCCTGACCGCGGGCACGGGGGTTCCGCAGAGTTGGCAGCGTGTTCCGCAAAGGCGCTGGTCTCACATACTGAGACGTTTCGGGGCCGCCCGGGAAGCCCGGCGACGCCTATCCGTGTACGTGAAATGTTTGTATCGCCAGGGTAATACCGGCTCTTCACGTCATCGGGAGAACCCGAAATCTGTCTCACATACTGAGATGCTCTTGATCGTCCAGGGGGCTCCGCACGTCGCGCCCAGCCTCACCAGGGCTCCGCCCCGCGGGTGCTCGTCGTATCGCCGGGTAGGTGGCGGCCGGCGGGCTGCGCACCAATCAGGCGTGTATCGGGGCAGGCGCGCGCAGCCGGAGCACGAACCTGTCCTCCGCGCCGGCCAGGACCCCGCCCGCCGGGTCGTCCGCGCCGCCCGCCCGCACCAGGTCCGCGCCGGGGCGGAGGACGTCCCTGACAACGAGGCCACAGAGCAGCAGCACCGCGGCGAACCTGGCCAGCAACGCGGGGAAGTACAGGTCCGGCCCGATGCCGCCGCGGCCGCCGACCTCGGTGAGCAGGTAGGCCCAGATCGCGAAGAAGTAGCCGAGCTCGGCGACCTGCCAGAGCGCGTACGACCAGAGCCGGGGCGTGGCGAGCACGACCAGCGGGGCCAGCCAGATGACGTACTGCGGCGACCACACCTTGTTGGTCAGCAGGAACGCCGCCAGCGTGAGGAAGAACAGCTGGGGCACCCGCGGGCGCCGCGGCGCGGCCAGGGCGAGCACCGTGATCGCCGCGCAGGCCAGACAGAAGGCGGCGAACGACACCAGGTTGAGCGTGCCCACGCTGGAGGAGCCGAGCACGGGCCAGTGCAGGTACTGCAGGTAGTACGAGATGGACCCCCAGTCGGCGGGGCGGGTCTTGCTCTTCCAGTAGAACGTGGCCCAGCCGCTGGGCGCGGCGATCCAGACGGGCAGGTTCACCACCAGCCACGCGGCCGCCGCGGAGCCGAAGGTGACCCAGAAGGCTCGCATCCGCCCCGCCCGCAGGCAGAGCAGGAGCAGCGGGCCGAAGAAGACGACCGGGTAGAACTTGGTGGCGACGCCGAGCCCCAGCAGCACCCCGGCCAGCACGAGCCGCCGCGCCGCCCAGGCCGCCATGCCGACTGCGACCAGGGCCATCACGATCAGATCCCAGTTGATGAACGCGCCGAGTATGAGCGCCGGGGACAGCGCCACCAGCAGCGCGGTCCACCTCCTGCCGGGTCCGGCCAGGTACCCGGTGGCGAGCACTCCGGCCACCGCGAACAGGGTCAGCAGCACGACGGTGACGTCGAAGAACTCCCGGCCCCTGACGTACGGGTTGCTGATCGGGCGCACCAGCCAGGCGACCGCCTGCATGACCCCGCCGATGAGCACCGGGTACTCGACGGGGTGGCCGGTGTAGGGGACCTTCCCGGCCGACAGCCCCTCATCGAAATACAGCGGGTAGATGTCGGTGTAGCAGTGCGCCTGGAACTCGGCCAACCCGCTGTTCCAGGCGCCGGCCCGGCAGGCCGCCTTGGCGAGGAAGCCCAGGGCGCCGCCGGCCAGGGCGGCCACGGACAAGACGGCGACCGAGCCCGCCAGCGCCGTCAGGCCCGGCTGACGCCAGCTGCCCGTCCCCGGGACGGTGCGGCCGCCCCCAGCCGCGTCACGTCCGGCCACCAGGTACGGTGCCTAACCGCCGCCGTGGCCCTTGCCGCCGCCCGGCGGCGGGGCGCCGCAGGCCGGCATGCCCGGGACGCAGGATTGCTTCGGCTTCGGCTTCGGCTGTACGGGCTGGCTGGCGGACGGCTTGGGCGTCGGCTGGAAGAGGCTCGCGCCCGGTCCCACCAGGTTCCAGCTGGTGCCGCCGAACGACGGCGGCGCGAAGGTCTGCATAGGCAGTTGCAGGAACTCCTTCTCGGCGAAGGAGTGCCAGATGATGGCGGGCCAGTCTCCGCCGTAGCCGGGCAGCCCGCCGACCCCGTTCAGGGTCTGCGTTCCCGGGGCGGTGCTGGAGTTCTGCTGGTCGGTGAACATGCCGATGGCGAGCGAGTACTGCGGGATCGCGCCGATGAAGAACGCCGACTGGCCGCTGCTCGTGGTGCCGGTCTTGCCGATGATCGGCCGTCCGTCGCTCATGGCTGCCTGGGTGCCGGTCCCCTGGGTGGTGACGTAGGACAGCGGATAGTTCACGTCGGCCGCCTCTTCTGGGGTGAGCACCTGCCTATGCGTCAACTTCGGCGTGATCAGATTGGTTCCTTGCGTGACCTGCGCGATCACGTGCGGGGTGACGTACTGGCCGTTGTTGGCCAAGGTGGCGAACGTGCTCGCCTGCTCCCCGACGGTGAGCGCCGCGGTACCGAGCGCGATGCCCACCTGGCCGACCATGTCCTGCAGCCCGGAGCCGCCGTTCGCGAAGGACGTGGCCTTCACGCCGAACGACTTCGCCATGTTGATCACGTTCTGCGTGCCCACGCGGTGCGTGAGGTCGGTGTAGGCCGTGTTCAGTGAGTGCGCGGTCGAGTAGACGACGCTCTGCGGGCCGCCCACGCCGGTGTCCCCCGCGTCGTTGCTGAACGCGTGCCACCCGTACGGGGTGGACGGGCACCCGCCCGGACCGATGCTGGTCGCGGGCACGGCGTACTGCTGTGGGTACTGGTCGCTGGGCACGCACAGCGGGGAGGTGCCGTCGAGGATGCTCGTCTGGACGTTCATCCCCTGGGTCCTGGCGGCGGCGAGCACGTACGGCTTGAACGAGGAGCCGACCTGCTCCCTTGCTCCCAGCGCCATGTCCACCTGGCAGTGGATGCGCAGGCACGTCTTCCTCGGCTTGGAGTAGCCCGGGCCGCTGTACATGGCGACGATGGCGCCGGTGGCGGGCTGCTGGAGCACGGCGCCGACGTGCGCGTAGTAGGGCAGCGGCGCGCCGCTGGCCCTCATCTGCGCCACGTTCTGCTGCACGGTGGCATACAGGGCGTTCATCATCGGCTTGCTGAACGTGGTCACGATGCGCAGCCCGCCGTTGTCGATCAGGGCCGGCGAGAGGTGGTCGGTGTACTCGAGCTCGTTCTGGACGGCTTGCATGATGTACCCCTTGTAGCCGGTCCAGGCCGAGCTGTTCGGCTGCGTGCTCACGACCTTGGGGAACTTCAGCGCCGAGGCCTGCTGCTGGGTCAGCTTGCCCATGGTGACCATGCCTTGCAGCACGTAGTGCCAGCGCGCGACCAGCGGCTGGTATCCGGAGCTACCCGGTCTCGGGTCGAAGGCGCCGGGCGCGTTGAGCATCGCGGCGATCATCGCGTCCTGCGCCACGTTGAGGTCGCTGGCCGGTTTGCCGAAATAGGTCTCCGCCGCGGCACCGACCCCGTACGCGCCGGCGCCGAAGTAGACCGTGTTGAGGTACTGAGTGAGGATCCAGTCCTTGGACTTCACCCGGGCCAGCTTGATCGCGACGAAGATCTCCTTGACCTTGCGGCTGATCGTCTGCTGCGTCCCGATGCCGTCGTAGTAGTTCCGGACCAGCTGCTGGGTGATCGTGGAGCCGCCCTGCAGCGAGCCGCCCGAGCCGGTGAGGTTGTCGTAGGCCGCGCGCAGGATGCCGGTCGGCGAGATGCCGCCCTCGCTGTAGAAGTTCCTGTCCTCGGCCGCGACCACCGCGTTCTTGAGCTGGGCGGGAATCTGGTTGGAGCTGAGCACGTGGCGGTTCGTGGTTCCGAAGGTCCCGATCACGGTCTTGCCGTCGCTGAAGTAGACCGTGGAGGACTGCTGCAGGGCCAGCGCCGACACGTCGGTGGGGATCGGCGTGCGCGCATACAGGACGCCGATCGTGACGGCCAGCGCGAGGATGATCACGCCGACCCCGGAGAGGAAGACGCCGACCACCTTCTTCCAGGTCCAGTGGCGCCACCAGCTGCCCTTGCGCTTGGGGGGGCGGTTTCCCCGGCCCCGGCCGCCGCCGCGGCCGCCGTTCCCGCCGTCGCCGGGGTACTCCTCGTCGCCGTACCGCGCGGGCGGGCGCTGGCGCCCGGCCCGCTGCCCGGCGAGCAGCCGGTGGCCGGCGGCCCGGCCCCGCTCGCCGCCCTGGCGGCCACCGTCACCGCGGCCGGAGTCGTCGCCGCGGCCCAAACCGGCGTCCTCCTGGTACCCGGCGCCCCGCCCGTTGCCGTCGCGGCGGCCGTAACCGTTGCCGCGGCCGGAAACGTCACCACGGCCGGAGCGGCCACCGGGGCTGTAACCGTTGCCCCGGCCAGAGCCGTCACCACGGCCGGAACCGTAGCCCTGGTCGTGATCGTCACCGCCGCGGACCCGCGTCCTCAGGCCGTAGCGCTCGAGGTCATCCGCGGCACGCCCGGGCCCGCGGCGACGTGGCCGGCCTGATCCGGTGAAGTCTGGAGTACTCACGCATCCTCACTGGTTCGCTGCTCGCGGGCGGCCGGGACCGCAGGCGCATCCGGGGTTCAGCGGGCCAGAGGGCCCGGGCTGACCCTCAACGTACCCGGTCGCATCCTTTGCCGCTGCCCCGGCGGCTTTATCCGTCACACCCGCAACGTGGCCGCAGGTCACAGGGTCGCGATGGCTGGCCTTCCGGCTGCCCGGCCGGGCCCGCGGTCTGCGGACGGCCCGGCGAGGGTGAAAGGTTCGCTCAATCGCCGGCCCGGACGCGCCGCCCGCGCCGCCCGCGCGGCTCGCCGGTGCCGAGTACGTACGACGAAGCGAGGTGGTTCCACGCACAACTCTGGCAGACCTCGACGACGTAGACCTGGAACTCACCGTATTCCAGCGCCATTTCATCGAGCTCAGGTCCTCGCTTGACCCTTCCTTCGTATTGCCCCAGCTCGTCCCCGTAGACGTAGGTGACGTGAGTGAGCCTGGCTCTGCGGCAGATCGGGCACGGCGTGTCGGTCGGCTCCCCGTGGAACTTGGCGGCCCTCAGCAGGTACGGGTGCGCGTCGCACACGTCGGCGATCGTGGTTTGCCCGGCCAGCACGGACCTCAGCATCGCCCTCCTGGCGAGCGCATAGTCCACGACAGAGCGCATTGAGCCCATGCCCGACAGGGTACGACGGAACATCGCCCAGGCCGAGACCGGAGCTTTCCCGAAGATGCCGGGGTTGCGCGGCGAACGGTTGCGATATATCTTTGCGATGTATCGCTCCGATACATCGGAGAGATACGTTCCGCTGGCGGCGCGGGCTTGGGGCGCAGCCGTTCGGGCAAAAGAAAGGTAATGGCCGGGTGAGCGATCATCGTGCGGGCGGCTTCGGGCCGGCCGAGGGCCGTTCGGGCGGCAGGCGCTCGGGCGTGCTCGAGCTGGCCGTGCTCGGCCTGCTGCACGAGACGCCCATGCACGGGTACGAGCTGCGCAAGCGGCTCAACGTCCTGCTCGGCGCCTTCCGGGCGTTCTCCTACGGATCGCTGTATCCGTGCCTGAAGGAGCTGCTGCTGCGCGGCCTGATCGCGGACGAGTCCGCGGCCGACGCCGCGCGGCCGCTGTCCGGGCGCCGGTCGAAGATCGTGTACCGGCTGACCGCCGAGGGCAAGGAGCGGCTGCAGGACCTGCTCGCCGAGGCCGGGCCGGCCGCCTGGGAAGACGACGGATTCGGCGTCCGCTTCGCCTTCTTCGGCCAGACCCGGGCGGACGTGCGGCTGCGGATCCTCGAGGGACGGCGCAGCCGGCTCGAAGAGCGGATGGAGGGCGTCCGGGCCGCCCTCGCCAGGACCAGGGAGCGCCTGGACAGCTACACGCTCGAGCTGCAGCGGCACGGCCTGGAGTCGGTGGAGCGCGAGGTGCGCTGGCTGAACGAGCTGATCGCCTCGGAAAGAGAATCTGGTCCGGACCCCAAGACCTAGACGTGACGCGGCCGCACCGCCCGGCCCCCGGGCGGTGGGTACGGCGGTGCCATGAGTGAACGCAACCTGAACGGCATGAGTAAAGGAGCCATCCAGATGGGATCGGTACGGGTAGCCATCGTCGGCGTGGGCAACTGCGCCAGTTCCCTCGTCCAGGGCGTGCAGTACTACGCCGATGCTGCCCCGGACGGCCGGGTGCCCGGCCTGATGCATGTCCAGTTCGGCCCCTACCACGTGTCGGACGTGGAGTTCGTCGCGGCCTTCGACGTGGACGCCAAGAAGGTCGGCCAGGACCTGTCCGAGGCGATCCTGGCCAGCGAGAACAACACGATCAAGTTCTGCGACGTGCCGCCCACCGGCGTGATCGTGCAGCGCGGCCCGACGCTGGACGGGCTGGGCGAGTACTACCGCGAGCTCATCACCGAGTCCGACGACCCGCCGGTCGACGTGGTGGACGTGCTCACCCAGACCCGGGCGGACGTGCTCGTGTCCTACCTGCCCGTCGGCTCGGAGGAGGCCGACCGGTACTACGCGCGGTGCGCCATCGACGCCGGCGTCGCGTTCGTCAACGCGCTCCCGGTGTTCATCGCCTCCGACCCGGCCTGGGCCGCCAAGTTCACCGAGGCGGGCGTGCCGATCATCGGCGACGACATCAAGTCCCAGGTCGGCGCCACGATCACGCACCGCGTGCTGGCGAAGCTCTTCGAGGACCGCGGGGTCGAGCTGCAGCGCACCTACCAGCTCAACGTCGGCGGCAACATGGACTTCAAGAACATGCTGGAACGCAGCAGGCTGCAGACCAAGAAGCTGTCTAAGACGCAGTCGGTGACCTCGCAGATCCCGCACGAGATGGAGCGCGCCTCGGTGCACATCGGCCCGTCCGACCACGTGCCCTGGCTGGACGACCGCAAGGTGGCCTTCGTCCGGCTCGAGGGCCGGGCGTTCGGCGACGTGCCGCTGAACCTGGAGTACCGGCTCGAGGTCTGGGACTCGCCGAACTCGGCCGGCGTCATCATCGACGCGATCAGGGCGGCGAAGATCGCCAAGGACCGCGGGATCGGCGGCCCGGTGCTCTCCCCCTCGTCGTACTTCATGAAGTCACCGCCCGAACAGTACGGCGACGACGAGTGCCGCGACCGGGTGGAGAAGTTCATCCGCGGCGAGATCGACCGCTGACCGTCCAGCCTGCCACGGCGGGCCGGCGGCCGTAGTCTGAACGGGTGTGCTCTCACGCGGGTTTGCGCGGCGTGGTTGCCGCCGCCCGGGTGCGGTTCGGCTCGCGGCCGGCGCGATCGTCCTTCGTCGCCGACCTGGCGACGGTGCTGTCCGAGCGCGACTTCCGGCGGCTGTTCGGCACCCGGCTGATCTCGCAGGCCGGTGACGGCATGTTCACGGCCGGCCTGGGCGCGTACGTGTTCTTCAACGCGACGAGCTTCCCCAACCCGGTGTCCGCGGCGGGGGCGTTCGCCGTGCTCTACCTGCCCTACTCGCTGATCGGGCCGTTCGCCGGCGTGCTCATCGACCGCTGGTCGCGCCGGCAGATCCTGGTCTGGTCGGCGCTCATCCGCTCCGCGGTCGTGACGGTGACCGCGCTGCTGGTGGCCTCGGGCAACCTGGGGGTGCCGCTGTACGCCAGCGTGCTCGTGGTGCTGGGCGTGAACAGGTTCTTCCTGTCCTCGCTGTCGGCCGCCCTGCCCCACGTGGTGGCCGAGGACAAGCTGGTGATGGCCAACTCGGTGGCCCCGACCTCCGGCACGATCGCCGGGTTCATCGGCGGTTTCACCGGGCTGGGCATCCACCTCGGCACGGGCGGGGGCAAGGGCGGCTCGGCGGCCACGCTGCTCGTCGCCGGGGCCTGCTACCTGGTGGCCGGAGCGGTCGCGGCGACCATGCACAGGGACGTGCTCGGCCCTGACCGGGCCGAGGCCAGAGAGCAGCACGCGGGGATACTCACCGAGCTCGGCGTCGTCGCGGCGGGGCTGGCCGCCGGCGCCCGGCACGTGCTGAGCAGGCGGCGGGCGGCGGCGGCGCTGTTCGCGACCGCCTGCCAGCGCACGCTGTACGGGATCCTGTTCCTGATGTCGATCTTGCTGTACCGCAACTACTTCTACCACGCCAGCGCCAACAACGCGCTCCGCCACTTCACCCTCGTCATCGTGGCGTCCGCGATCGGCTACGGCGCGGCGGCGGTCCTCACCCCCGTGGTGAGCGGGTGGCTGCCCACGGGCGCGCTGATCACGGTCTTGCTGGCGATGGCCGGGATCGTGGCCGGCCCGCTCGGCGCGACCTTCAGCCAGGTGCCCTTCCTCGTCGTGAGCTTCGCCGTCAGCATGGCCGCGCAGGGCGTCGCGATCACCGCGACGACGATCCTCCAGCAGGAGGTGGACGACAGCTTCCGCGGCCGGGTGTTCTCCTTCTACGACATGTTCTTCAACGCGCCGTTCGTGATCGGCGCGGCGGTGAGCGCCGCGTTCATGCCGTTCGACGGCAAGTCGTACCCGCTACTGGCGGTGGCCGGGGCGGGTTACGTGCTGGCCGCCGTCGCGTATGCGATGCTCAGCCGTCAGCCGTCGGCGGGCGGTTCCCCGCCGTCGCCGGCCGTGATCAGCCCCTCGGCCGCCGCCCAGCGCAGCAGCTCCTGAGTTGCCCGCTCCTTGCCCAGCGGGCCCTGCTCGATGCGCAGGTCCAGCAGGTGCTTGAGGGCTTTGCCGACGACGGGGCCGGGCGGCACGCCCAGGATGCTCATGATCTCGTTGCCGTCCAGGTCCGGCCGCAGGCTGTCCAGCTCCTCCTGCCGGCGCAATTCCTCGATCCGGGCCTCGAGGCTGTCGTAGGCGCGGGCCAGCGCGGCGGCCTTCGCCTTGTTCCGTGTCGTGCAGTCGGCCCTGGTCAGCGCGTGCAGACGGGACAGCAGCGGCCCGGCGTCGCGGACGTAGCGGCGGACCGCCGAGTCGGTCCACTCGCCGGACCCGTAGCCGTGGAAGCGCAGGTGCAGGAACACCAGGTTAGCGACGTCCTCGACCACCGACGAGGAGAAGCGGAGCTGCCGCAGCCGCTTGCGGGCCATGCTCGCGCCGACCACCTCGTGATGATGGAAGGCCACCCGCCCGTCGGGCAGCCGGGACCGGGTGTCGGGCTTGCCGATGTCGTGCAGCAGCGCCGCGAGCCGCAGCACGAGGTCGTCCTTCAGCTGGTAGCGGTCCTCGAGCGCGATCGCCTGCTCCAGCACGGTGAGCGAGTGCTCGTACACGTCCTTGTGCCGGAAGTGCTCGTCGGCCGTGAGCCGGAGCCTCGGCACCTCGGGCAGCACCTGCTCCGCCACGCCGGTGTCGACCAGGAGCCTGATCCCGCGGACCGGGTCCGGCGCGAGCATGAGCTTGGTCAGCTCGTCCCTGATCCGCTCGGCGGAGACGATCTCCAGCCGGCCGGCCAGCCGGGTCATCGCGTCCTTGACATCGCTAGTCGGCTCGAAGCCGAGCTGCGCGGCGAACCGCGCCGCGCGCATGATGCGAAGCGGGTCGTCGGTGAAGGAGTCCTCCGCCGTCCCCGGCGTCCGCAGCACCTGGTCCCGCAAGTCGCGCAGCCCATCGAACGGATCCACCAGCTCCCCCGACGGCAGCCGGGCCGCCATCGCGTTGATGGTGAAGTCCCGCCGCGCGAGGTCCCCCTCCAGCGTCGTCCCGTACGCCACCTCCGGCTTGTGGGAGCGATCCTGGTACCGCTCGCTCCGGTACGTGGTGATCTCGAACACGCGGTCACCCTTGCTCAGGCCCACGGTGCCGAACTTGATCCCCACCGTCCAGGTGGCGTCCGCCCAGCCGGCGATGATCTCCAGGACCTGCTTGGGCAGCGCGTCGGTGGCCAGGTCGAGATCGTCCGGATCCCGGCGCAGGAAGACGTCGCGCACCGGGCCGCCGACCAGCGCGAGCTGGTGGCCGGCCCGGGTGAACAGGAGGGCGAGGTCGTCCAGCGGGCGGGTGCGGGCGGCCAGCAGCTCGGCGGCGGCCTTGCGCTGCGCCGGGGTCAGCTGGGTCGAGTCGGGCACGGGCATCGAGGGTAGGCGTTGTGGCCACGCTTGCGCACGGGCGGGTGCCCCAGGGGGCGTGACGGGCAGGAGCCCGCAGCTTAACGGGCACCGCGGCCGGACGTCACGCGCACCGCGCGGCCCGGCGCAGGGAATAGCATTTCAGCCGTGCCACGTACCCGCCCCGCGCCGGACCGGACAGACCTGTCCGGTCCGGTGACCCGGACCGGGCGGCGGGGATGGGCACGGCGGGCAGCCTGCCTGGCCGGCGCCGCGGCCGCGGCGCTCGCCGTCGTGATCACCGGCGGCCCCGCGGCCCTGGGCCGGCCGGCGCAGGCGGCCGGGCCAGGGCAGGCCCAGCAGGCCCGGGCCCGGCAAGAGCACGCCCAGGCGGGCCGTCAGCTGTCGGTGTACGTCGAGTCGGTCAGCCCGCAGTGGGCGACGCCGGGCCGCCGGGTGACCGTGACGGGCGTCGTCAGGAACGGCACGCGCGCCAGGGTGCAGGGACTGTCCGTCCAGCTGCTGTCCTCGGCGACGCCGCTGTACAACCGGGACGACCTCAGCGCCTGGGCCGCCGGCGACTACTACACCGTCGCGCCGGTCCCGGGAGCGCTGGTCTCGGTGCCCGGATCGGTGCCGGCCGGCGGCGAGGTGCGCTGGAGCGTCGTGTTCGTGCCGTCCGCCGTTGGCATGACCCAGTTCGGCGTCTACCCGCTCGCCGCCCAGGTCCTGGACGCCGTCGGAGCGCCTGCCGCCACCGACCGGACGTTCCTGCCGTTCTGGCCAGGCGGGCCGGTCTCGCAGCGGCCGCGGCCGCTGAGCGTCGCCTGGCTGTGGCCGCTCATCGACCGGCCGTATCAGGCGGCCTGCCCGGCGCTGGTCAGCAACGGCCTGGCCGGCAGCCTGGCGGCCGGCGGCCGGCTGGGGGAACTACTCGCCGCGGGCGCGCGGTACTCGGCGCGGACGCACTTGACCTGGGCGATCGACCCCGCGCTCGTGCAGAATGCGCAGGCGATGGGCAGCCGGTACGCCGTCAGCGGCGTGACCGCCTGCGCCAGCGCCAGGCCGATGCGGGCCAGCGCCACGGCGCGCGCCTGGTTGCACAGCTTGTCTGCGGCCACGTCCGGTCAGCACGTCTTCCTCACCCCGTACGCGGACGTCGACGTCGCCGCGCTGAGCCATCGCGGCCTCGACACCGATCTGGCCAACGCGTTCGCCGAGCGCTCGATCGGCCGCGCGATCCTGCGCCTGCCGGCCAGCGGCGACGCGACCGCGTGGCCGGACAACGGATTCGCCGACGCCGGCGTGCTCGGCAGCCTCGCGGCCAACGGAATCCGCACGGTGGTGCTCGACTCCGTCGTGATGCCGCCGGCCGGCCCGCCGCCGAACTACACGCCGAGCGCGCAGACGGCGTACCAAACGGTCACCGGCTCGTCGCTGACGGTGCTGCTCGCCGACCACACGATCTCGCAGATCCTCGGGGCCGGGAACGCCGCCGCCGCCGACCCGGGCGAGGCCTTCGGCACCGCGCAGCGCTTCCTCGCCGAGACGGCCATGATCGTCGCCGAGCGCCCGCAGAGGGCGCGAAGCCTCGTGATCGCCCCGCCGCGGCGGTGGGACCCGGCCGCCGGCCTGCCGGATGACCTGCTCAGCGAGACCGCGCGGGCTCCGTGGCTGAAGCCGACCAGCCTGGCGCAGCTGGCCTCGGCCAGCAGGCCCACCGGGCGGGTGCCGCACCGCGCGCCGCCCGCCCACCAGGCGACCAGGGGCGAGCTCGGCCCGGCGTACCTCGGGCAGGTCCAGGGCCTCGACACCGCGATCAGGCTGCAGGCGAGCATCCTCACGCCGCCCCGCCCCTATTACCTGGACACCGCGGTCGCCGCGCTGGAGTCGTCGGCCTGGCGCGGCCGCTCGCAGGCGGCCACCCGGCAGGCCCTGCTCGGCCGGGTGCTCCGCTTCGTCACCGCGCAGGGCCGGAAGGTCGCGATCATCGACCGGGGGCAGATCACGCTCAGCGGCTCGACGGGCAAGGTCCCCATCTCGATCGCCAACCGGCTGCCGTGGAACGTCCAGGTGCGGCTGCAGGTCCGCGTCCCTGGCGACAAGCTCACCGTCGGCGTGCCCGACACCGTGATGCCGATCGCGTCGGGGAAGACGATGACGATCAGGCTCTCCGTGCACTCATCGAGGGTGGGCGACACCGAGGTCCTGCTCGGCATCCTCACCCCGGAGGGCAGGCCGCTGCCGGGAACGACGGTGCGGCTGACCGTGCGCGCGACCCGGTTCGGCACGCTCGCGCTGGTGATCATGTGCGTGGCGCTGGGGGTGTTCGTGCTGACCTCGGCCGCCCGGGCGATCCGGCGGTCGCGGACGGACGGGACCGGCGGCCCCGGCGGCGGGCAACACGACAAACCCGCCTCCGATCCAGCAGGTACGGCGGCCAGAACGGGTAGCGTCGTCTCTGGCGACGACCTCGCGCACGACCACCCGCCGGAGGACCCGGATGAGTACGCCGACGCACGGGGCCGGGCGAGCCACTGACCGCGGCCGCGGGGACCCCCCTCGGCAGCAGCCGCCGCCCGGCCATCCCGTGCCCCCCGCGAACGGGGCCGGCGTACCCCCGGACGGCGAGGACTGGCCGGCCGGGGTGTCCAGAGAGCCGCTCCCCCCGGAAGAGCCCTCGCCCGCCGCCGGGCAGCCGCCGTGGCAGGCCGCCCGCCCCGGCCGGGAGGCACGGCGCTCTCCCTGGCAGCCACCGGGTGCCACCGGACCGCTCACGCAGCCCGGCGGCCAGGCGCCGCGCGACCCCGGCGAGACCGCGCGCCGCCGCGGCCAGCATTACCGCGACCAGGACCCCCGCCCGGGTGACCGGGACCAGGCCGCACGGCGCCCCGGCGGGTACCCCCGCGACCGGGACGGCTACCCGCCGGGCCCCGGCCAGTACGGCCGCCGTCCGAACGCGTACCCGGACGATCCGGCCGGGTACCCAGGCCAGCCGGGCGGGTACCCAGGCCAGCCGGGCCAGCAGCGCCGTCCGGCCGGGACGTACCCGCGCGACCCCCGGCGATCGGCCGGGATCGCGGCCGCGGCGGGGACCGCGGCCCGGCAGCCCGCGCCGCCGCGGCGGCCGCCGTCCTGGGGCCCGCGCGGCGCGCGGCGGCCCGCTCCGGGTGAGTCCGAGGCCAGCCTGCTGCGGTCCAGCGGCGGCATGGCGCTCGGCACGCTCGTCTCGCGGATCACCGGCTTCCTGCGCACGCTCCTGCTCGCCTACGCGATCGGCTCGGCCGACCTCGCCAACGCCTACAACGGCGCCAACACACTGCCGAACGTCGTCTACGACCTGGCGCTCGGCGGCATCCTGACCAGCGTCGTCGTCCCGCTGCTCGTCGCCGCCGCCCGGCGGGACGCCGATCGCGGCGAGGGCTACTTCCAGCGGATCTTCACCCTGGGGGTGATCGCGCTCGGCGCGATCACGCTGGTCGCAACGCTGGCCGCAGCGCTCATCGTGGATCTGTACGCGGGCTCGATGCACCCGGGGGTGCGCCACCTGATGGTGGTGTTCGCGTACTTCTTCATCCCGCAGATCTTCTTCTATGGGGTCAGCTCGCTGGCCGGCGCGATCCTCAATGCCCGCGGCCGGTTCGCCGCGCCGATGTGGACGCCGGTCATCAACAACGTCGTGGTCATCCTCATCCTGCTGATGTACATCGCGGTGGCCGGCCTCGGCCGCACCGCTGCCGACATCACGCCCGGCGCGGTCAGGCTGCTGGCCGTCGGCACCACGCTCGGCATCGTCGCCCAGACCGCAGCGCTGCTGCCCGCGCTGCTGCGGTCTGGCTTCCGCCCGAAGCCCACGTTCGGCTTCCGCCGAGGCGAGATAGCCGAGGTCGGCCGGATGGCCGGATGGCTGGCCGGCTACGTGGTCACCACGCAGGTGACGTTCTTCACCGCCGTCCGCGTGGCCAACGACGCGTCGGTGCACGCCCCGACCGCCGGCTTCTCCGCTTACTCGTACGCCTATCAGCTGTTCCAGATGCCGTACGCGATCGTCGGCATCTCGGTGATCACCGCGCTGCTGCCGCGGATGGCCGCGCACGCCTCGGCCCGCCGCTATTCCCGCGTCCGGGCGGACTTCTCCACCGGCATCAGGCTCTCGGCGGTGATCGTGGTGCCGGCCTCGCTGCTGCTCGCTGTGCTCGGCGGGCCGCTGGCCGAGATGCTGTTCGGGCACGGCAGCGAGTCGCTGGCCGGCGCCCGCTACATCGGCGACGTGTTCGCGGTGTTCTCCCTCGGGCTGGTCCCGTACATGACATTCCAGCTGCTGCTCCGTGTCTTCTACTCACTGCACGACAGCCGGACCCCGTTCATCATCGGGCTGGTCACGATGTCGACCAGCATCACGCTGAACGTCATCGCGCTGAACACGCTGCCGGCCGGCCGGGTCGTCGAGGGCCTAGCGGCCAGCTTCGGCCTGGCGAACCTCGTCGGCGTCACCCTGGCGTGGCGGCTGCTGCTGCGGCGGGTGGGCAGCCTGGACGGGCGGGCGATCACGCGAAGCCTGGTCAAGATGCACGTCGCGGCCATCCCGGCGGCCCTCTTCGCCCTGGAGATCGGGCTCGCGGTGGGCGTGGTCATCCACCCGGGCTTCGGCTACGGGCTGGCCACGGTGGTGCTGGGCGGCTGCGGCGGACTGCTGCTGTACGCGCTGTTCGCCCGGTCCCTCCGCATCAAGGAGCTCTCCAGCCTCGTGGCGACGGTCAGCGGCCGGCTCGGCGGCCGCGGCCGGGCCGGCGGCCGCGGCCGGGCCGGGCCGGGCAGCGGGCCGTCCGGACCCGGCCGCTGGTAACCCCAGATAACGGTTTGCCCGGCCGCGGGCCCGCGACTCCAGATAACGCGGCCCACGTCCTAGCATGGTGTGCAGCGCCGCGCGGCGGAACGCATCGCGGCATGGCCGAACTGCCGGGGCTCGAAGGGAGGGGCGAGGGCTCACCCCGCTCTCGAGACCAGACGCATGAGCACCTTCACATCTGAGCCCGGAGCCCGGCTGGCCGATCGATACCGGCTAGAGGACAGGGTGAACGCGGCCAGCGGCTGGGCGGCCTGGAAGGCGATCGACGAGACGCTCGCGCGCGCCGTCACGGTGCTCACGTTCGCATCCGACTTCCCCCGCGTGCCGGAGGTCATCACGGCCGCGCGCGCGGCCAGCAGGCTCACCGACTCCCGGCTGGCCCAGGTGTTCGACGTCGAGGACGGCGGCGGCGACCGCGCCTACATCGTGATGGAGTGGGCGGCCGGCGACTCCCTCGATGACATGCTGGGCGCCGGCCCGCTCGATCCCGCGCAGGGCCTCACCCTGATCACCGAGGCGTCGAAGGCGCTGGCCGGGGCGCACGCGGCCGGGCTCTCCCACCTCTGCCTCACCCCCCGGTCGCTGCGCTGGACGCCGGGCGGCGGCGTGAAGCTGGTCGGGCTGGGCATCGACGCCGCGCTAGCCGACGTCACCGCCGACGACCCCGCGCTGGCCGACACGCGGGGCCTGGGCAAGCTCCTGTACGCGACCCTCACCGGCCACTGGGCGGGGCCGGAGAACACCTCGCTGCCGCCCGCTCCGATGGCCGAGGGCCTGCCGCGCAGCCCGCGGCAGGTCCGGGCCGGGGTTCCCGCGGCGATCGACGCCGTGGCCTGCGAGGCGCTCTTCCAGCGGCCGCGCCGCGACCGGCCCCCGCTGACCACCCCGGCGCTGCTGGCCCGGGCCCTCGACGAGATCACCCCGGGACCCGCCCGGCCCGGCCCGGCGCCCGTTGACGGCTTCGCCGCCGGCCAGCGGCTGGCCGGTCGCGAACCCGCGGACACGTTCTCCTGGGCGCCGGGGGGTGCCGCGGGCGGCGGGCGACGCCACGGGGCGCCCCCGCCCGGGCGGCGGGCCGTGACCACGGGAGCGGCGGTGGTCATCGCGATCGTCGTCGTCCTCGCGGTGATCGGCGTGGGCGGCTGGGTGCTCAGCCACCACGGGTCCGGCGGGGGGGCAGGCCGCGCGCACGGCCACAGCCCGAGCGCCTCGGCCGCGGCCGGCGTGCTGACGCCGGTCGGCGCCAACGCGAGCGACGACGCCGGCGAGGCGGGTTTCGCGATCGATCACAGCATGACGACCTACTGGCATAGCTCGTACTACCTGGACAGCCCCTTCTTCGGTCACCTGAAGACCGGCATCGGGCTGGTGCTGGACATGGGCAGGCAGGTGAAGCTCAGCCAGGTCCAGGTTCTGTTCGGGTCCATCCCGGGCGCCAACGTCCAGATCAAGATGAGCAATTCGCCCGTGCCGCCGACACCGGCCGCCGCGGCCGCGCTCCCGACCGTCGCACGGGCCACGGACGTGGGCGGCGCCTACACGTTCACGATCAGGGGCTCGGCCACCGGGCGAGACGTCGTCATCTGGTTCACCAAGCTGCCGCCGCTGTCCGGCACGGCCAACCACTATCAGGTGAACGTTTACAACGTCGCGGTGCGGGGCACAGGCTGAACCTGCGGCGGGCACCCGAGGGCAGCAGGTCAGACGCCGAGCTGCTCCGTCGGCACGTTGACGGTGACGCGGATGCGTTCGGCGAGCTGTTCCGCCGCCACCGCGACCGGCTGTGGGCGGTCGCGCTGCGCACGCTGCACGACCCCGACGACGCCGCGGACGCCCTGCAGGAGGCGATGGTCTCCGCGTTCCGCCGGGCCGCGGAGTTCCGGGGCGAGGCCGCGGTGACCACCTGGCTGCACCGGATCGTGGTGAACGCCTGCCTGGACCAGCTGCGCCGCAGGGCCGCGAGGCCGGTCGTGCCGGCCGACGACGAGGCCGCGCTGGACGCGCTCGGCCAGCGGGCCGACGGGACAGCCCCGGACCCCACGTCGGACAGTGACGCCGCGCTGGACGTGGCGGCGGCGCTGCAGCTGCTGCCTGCCGGGCAGCGGGCAGCCCTCGTCCTGGTGGACATGTTCGGCTACTCGGTCGCCGTGGCCGCCGACGTGCTGGGCGTCTCGCCCGGCACGGTGAAGAGCCGCTGCGCCCGCGGCCGGGCCAGGCTGCTTCCGCACGTCGCCCACCTGCGGGAGTCCGGGCAGGTCCCGGGGGAAGCCCGGAACCAGACGGCCGCCGGGCACGTCTCACCATCACCGGGCATTCAGCCCGCACCGGCCGCGGCGCCCGCCGCCGCGGCCCACACCGGCGGCCGGCCCGCAGATGAGGCAGACCCGGGCTACACCGCCGCGCCAGCCGACCAGGCAGCAGCCGAGGAAGGGAGGAAGCACCGACCGTGACCGGACACTGTGACGCGGATGTCCTGGCCGAGTTCCGGGAGGGGCTCCTCGGCCGGTGGCGATCGGCCCGCGTTCGCGCGCACCTGGCCGGGTGCCCCCGCTGCGCGTCCCTGTCCAGCCAGCTCGCGGACGTCACCGCGCTGCTCGCCAGCGCGCCCGCGCCGGTGATGCCCGACAAGCTGGTGGCCCGGCTGGACCGCGTGCTCGCGGCCGAGTCAGCGGCCCGGAAGGCCGAGATCCCCGCCGCGGCGGCCGGGGCCGGCGACGGCACCGCGCCCGACGGCACCGCGGCCGGCGGCGGCGCGCCCGGCGGCGGCGGCACGGCCGGCGAGAGCACCGGCGGCGCAGGCGCCGGGCGGCACCGCGGCCGACGGCCCATGTCTGGCGGGCGGCGCCACGACGGGCGGCCCGTGCCCGGCCGTGCCGCCCGCCCGCCGGGGTCCCGGCGCGTCACCGCGCTGCGGGCCGCCTCGGTGACCGCCGCGGTCCTGGTCATCGCGGGCGGCGGCTACGGCGTGTCCAGGCTTCTGCAGGGCGGCGGCGCCACATCCACCGCGGGCGGACAGAGCGGCCAGGGGGCGGCGGGCAGCTCCGCGCACGCGGCCAAGCGTAATGGCGGGATCTCGCTGCCGGCCGGCTTGGCACCGGGCGGCCTGGCCGTGATTCAAAGCGGCACGGATTACGTGCGCGGCCAGCTGGCCAGCCAGGCGGAGACGGTACTAGCCCGCCAGGCCGCCCGCGCAGCCGTAGGCGCGCTCCCGGCTAACAGCGGATCCACTCCGATAACCTTGCCAGGCTGTGTGCGGCTGGTCACCGGTGGGACCAGGGCGTCCCTGGTCGACCTGGCGAGTTACCAGGGACGGCCGGCCACCGTGATCATGCTGGAGACGGAAGGGAACCCGCCGGGGCAGGTCTGGGTCGTCGCCCCTGACTGCTCGGCCCGCGGTCGTGATCTCATTGCGCACGCCCCGCTCCCCGGTGCCGACTAGGCCAAGCCGCCGGCGCGGCCGGTGACCGAGGCGGGCTAGGCCGCGCCGCCGGTGCGGCGGGTGACCGGGGCGGATCCGGCGCGCGGCCTGGCCGACCGGCCCTGGTCACGGGCCCGGGCCGGTCGTCGGGCTTGATCCACCAGTGATCGCGGTCACCGTAGGACGTGGCGACCATGACGAACCGGCCGTCCCGGCCCGGGTCACCAGGCAGCGGGCCGGACACGAGCAGCCGGTGGCGCCGCTGGACCACCGGCTTGCGGTAGGTCTGCCGCGGCCAGCCCGGGTGCGTCCAGGACTCCAGCACCTCGATGACCTCCCAGTCCAGCCCGAGCGCCAGGTGGTGCACCCGCCTGGGTTCCCACCCATCGGCCAGGGTCGCCTCGGCCTCACCCATCACCCGAGTATCGAACGCATGTTCATCCTGAGGCAATTACGTGGCCTGATTACGCTCCGTGCACGCCTGCCGATCGCGCCCCGCGCGAGGAGGGGTGACGCGGATCCGGGTGGAGGGGCGGCCGGGACTCGCCGGCGGGCAGGTGAGCGGCGCGCGCCCGTTCGGGAATCTCCGGGTCCTAGGATCCGTTGATGTCCGTGCCAGGCAAGGTGAAGGGCAAAGTCGTGACCAACGTCCGGAATGTGATCATTATCGGCTCCGGGCCGGCGGGGTACACCGCGGCCCTCTACGCCGCGCGCGCGGACCTGAACCCGCTCGTGCTCGAGGGCTCGGTCACCGCTGGCGGCGCGCTGATGAACACCACGGACGTGGAGAACTACCCCGGCTTCCCGGACGGGATCATCGGCCCGGACCTGATGGACCACATGCGCAAGCAGGCCGAGCGGTTCGGTGCCGAGCTCCTCGCCGACGACGTGCTCGCCGTGGATCTGCAGGCCGATCCCAAGGTGGTCAAGACGCACAGCGAGACCTACCTCACCAAGGCCGTGATCATCGCCACCGGTTCCGGCTACCGCGAGCTGGGCGTGCCCGGCGAGAAGCGGCTGGCAGGCCACGGCGTCTCCTGGTGCGCGACATGCGACGGGTTCTTCTTCCGCGGCCAGGACATCGTGGTGGCTGGCGGCGGGGACTCGGCCATGGAAGAGGCGATGTTCCTGACCCGGTTCGGCACGGTCACCGTGGTGCACCGCCGGGACAAGCTCCGCGCGTCCAAGATCATGCAGGACCGGGCCATGGCCAACCCGAAGATCACGTTCCTGTGGAACAGCCAGGTGACGGAAATACTCGGCGAGGACCGGGTGACCGGCGTGCGGATCCGCAACACCGAGACCGGCGAGGAGCACATCCAGCCGGCCGGCGGCGTGTTCGTGGCGATCGGCCATGACCCGCGCAGCGAGCTGTTCGCCGGGCAGCTACCCACCGACGCCGACGGCTACCTGCTGGTCGAGCAGCCGACCACCCGGACCGTCATCGACGGCGTCTTCGCCGCCGGCGACGTGGTGGACCGCACTTACCGCCAGGCCGTGACCGCGGCCGGCACCGGATGCGCCGCGTCGCTGGACGCCGAGCGCTGGCTGGCCAGCCACGAGAGCTGAGCAAACCTTCCATTCACCGTCACACACAAGGAGACATCACCGTGGGCGCCACAAAGATCGTGACCGACGAGACGTTCGAGGTCGAAGTGCTGAAGAGCGACAAGCCGGTCCTCGTTGACTACTGGGCCGAGTGGTGCGGGCCATGCCGGATGGTTGCCCCGGTGCTGGAGGAGATCGCTGCCGAGCACGCCGACAAGATCGACGTCGTCAAGCTCAACATCGACGAGAACCCCGCGATCGCCCAGCGTTACGGCATCCTGCAGATCCCCACGCTGAACGTCTTCTCCGGCGGCGAGGTGGTCAAGCAGGTCATCGGCGCCAAGCCGAAGTCGGCCCTGCTGCGAGAGCTGGCCGACTTCATCTAGGCCGCGCCTCGCGGGCGCGGCCTGGGCCGCGTCTTCGGCCTACGGCGCGAGACGTCCCTTGGACGGGGAGCCGGCGTAGGCCGGCCGCAGCGCCCGTTCCGGGGTCATCGAGCCGAGCAGCCGCTCGAGCGCGACCTCGACGTCCTCCCGCCAGCTCAGCGCCGTCTTGAGATCCAGGCGGAGCCTGGGGTAGCGGTGGTGCGGGCGGACGGTCTTGAACCCGACCGCCAGCAGGTAGTCGGCGGGCAGCACGCAGGCGGGGCGTTCCCATCGCAGGTCACCGAAGGCCTCGATGGCGCGGACGCCCCGCCTTGTCAGATCCTTGGCCGCACCCTGGATGAGCATCCGGCCGAGCCCGCCGCCCGCGAATTCGGTCACGATGTGCGCGGTCATCAGCAGGACCGCGTCCGCGCTGACCGGGCTGGTGGGGAAAGCCAGCGACCGCGGCACGTAGAGCGGCGGGGCGTAGAGCGCGTACCCGGCGGCGATCCCGTCCACGTAGGCGATCTTGCCGCAGCTGCCCCACTCGAGCAGCGTGGAGGAGATCCAGGCCTCCTTCTCCAGCGCGGCGTCACCGGACTCCTCGGCCCTGGTCCGGGCCACCGGCTCCAGCTCCCAGAACACGCACCGCCTGCACGCTGGGGGAAAGTCGTCCAGGTTATCGAGGGTGATATTGGCAAGACGACGCGGCACCCTGGCACCCCTGTAATCTCTGCCCTGGCCATCCGCAGTGGATGCGCAGGCCGGGGCCATGGCGTCCGGCCGCGGCAAGGACGACGCTCTGCTGGGACCTTTCGGCCCATCCCCCCGGCGCGGCCCGTACCCTGACATGGTACCCGGCAAGCGGAGGCACGCGGTGAGCAACGATCCCCGGCAGCGGCTGGACCCGTACGTCGACCAGTACGCTGCCCGCGCCCGGATGATGCTCGCCTCCGAGATCCGGGCCCTGTTCGCGGTCGCCGCCCGGCCGGAGATCGTCTCGCTGGCCGGCGGCATGCCGTACATCACGGCGCTGCCGCTGGACGCCGTTGGCGAGCTCGCCGGCCGCCTCGTGGCCGACCGCGGCGCGGTGGCCCTGCAGTACGGCTCCGGCCAGGGCGACCCGGGGCTGCGGGAGAGCATCTGCGAGGTGATGGCGCTGGAGGGTATCCGCGCGCACCCCGATGAGGTCGTGGTGACCGTCGGCTCGCAGCAGGCGCTCGACCTGATCACGCGGATCTTCATCGACCCGGGCGACGTGGTGCTCGCGGAGGCCCCGTCGTACGTGGGCGCGCTCGGCACCTTCGCCTCCTATCAGGCCAGCGTCGTACACGTGCCGATGGACGACGACGGGATCATCCCGGAGGCGCTCGAGGAGACGATTACCCGGCTGGCCGCCAGCGGGCAGCGGATCAAGTTCCTGTACTCGGTGCCCACCTTCCACAACCCCGCAGCGGTCACGCTATCGGCGGGCCGACGGGCGCGCATCCTTGACATCTGCCGCCGCAGTGACCTGTTGCTCATCGAGGACAACCCGTACGGGCTGCTCGGGTTCGACGACGAGCCACCGCGGGCGCTGCGCGCGGATTCCGCCGAGGGCGTCGTCTACCTCGGCACGTTCTCCAAGACCATCGCCCCGGGGCTGCGGGTCGGCTGGGCGCTCGCGCCGCACGGAATCAGGGACAAGCTGGTCCTCGCCGCCGAGTCGGCGGTGCTCTGCCATTCCAGCATGGCGCAGCTCATTGTGCGCGAGTACCTGGCCAGCCAGCCGTGGCAGGAGCAGGTCAAGCTGTTCTGCGAGCTCTACGCCGAGCGCAGGGACGCGATGCTCGGCGCGCTGGAGGCGAGCATGCCGCCGGGCTGCCGGTGGACCCGGCCCGGCGGCGGCTTCTACGTCTGGCTGAGGCTACCGGACGGCCTGGACTCGAAGGCGATGCTGCCGCGGGCGATCTCGGCCCGGGTCGCCTACGTCCCGGGGACAGGCTTCTATGCCGACGGCTCGGGCAGCGAGTACCTGCGGCTGTCGTTCTGCTTCCCGGAACCCATCAGGATCCGGGAGGGGGTCCGCCGCCTGGCCGGGGTGGTCGAAGCCGAGACGGAGCTGCGGGACGATTTCGGGACGTGGGGAGCGGGCAGATCCTCATGATCACCGATGACCGGGTCGGCGGCCCCGTGGCCGAGCTCGGCCACGTCCTCGTGCTCGCCGGAGGGCTGTCCCCCGAGCGTGAGGTGTCGCTGCGCTCCGGTGACCGGGTCCGGGACGCGCTGCGGGAGGCGGGCGTGGACGCGGGCGAGGCGGACGCCGACGCCGCTCTGATCCCGCTGCTCGCGGCGGACCCGCCGGCCGCGGTGTTCCCGGCGATTCACGGAAACTCCGGCGAGGACGGCGCGATCAGGGAAGTGCTCGCGCTGCTCGGCGTGCCCTACGTCGGGTCCACCGCCGAGGCCTGCCGGCTGGCCTTCGACAAGCCCGTGGCCAAGGCGCTGGTGGCGTCCGCCGGCCTGGCGACGCCGGAATCGGTCACGCTGCCCCGGGAGACGTTCCACGACCTGGGCGCGGGCGCGGTGCTCGACCGGATCGTGGCCAGGCTCGGGCTGCCGTTGTTCGTCAAACCGGCCCGCGGCGGCTCCGCGCTCGGCGCCGGGCCGGTGCGCGCCGCCGGCGAGCTTCCCGCCGCGATGATCAGCTGCTTCGCGTACGGCGAGACCGCGCTGATCGAGAGGTTCGCGCCGGGTACCGAGGTCGCGGTCGGGGTCATCGACCTCGGCGACGGCCCCCGCGCGCTGCCGGCGGTGGAGATCGTGCCTGCGGGCGGGTGGTTCGACTACGCGGCGCGGTACACCGCCGGCAGGACCGAGTACTACGCGCCGGCCCGGCTGACCGAGACGTCCGCGCGCGCGGTCGCGGCGGCCGCCGTCACCGCGCACACCGCGCTCGGGCTGCGTGACCTGTCGCGCAGCGACCTCATCGTCGGCCCGGACGGCGAGGTGTTCTTCCTCGAGGCGAACGTCGCCCCGGGGATGACCGACACGAGCACGCTGCCGATGGCGGTGGAGGCGGCCGGGCTGGACTTCGGCGTGCTCTGCCGCGAGCTGCTGCTGCAGGCCGCGCGCCGAGGGGCCTGAGGGCCGGCCCGGCGGCTCTCATAGGCTGGGCGCGTGACCAAGAGCTTTGGCAGTGACAACCACGCCGGCGCGCACCCGGCCGTGCTGCGCATGCTCGCCGACGCCAACTCCGGTGACGAGATGCCCTACGGGGCCGACTCGTGGACCGCGCGGGTGGAGGCCGAGCTCTGCGCGAGGTTCGGCGCGGACGGCGCGTTCTTCGTGTTCAACGGGACGGGCGCCAACATCCTCGGGCTCAGCCTGCTGGCGGGGCCGGTCGACGCCGTGATCTGCCCGGAGACCGCGCACATCAACGTGGACGAGTGCGGGGCGTGTGAGCGGCTGCTCGGCGTCAAGCTGCTGCAGGTGCGGACCGCCGACGGGAAGCTTACGCCGGATCTCATCGGCGAGCGACTCGGCGGGCGCGGCGACGAGCACCGGGTGCAGCCGCGGATCGTGGCGATCTCGCAGGTCACCGAGCTCGGCACCTGCTACACGCTGGAGGAGCTGGGCAAGCTCGGCGACTTCTGCCGCGGGAACGCCCTGCTGCTGTACATCGACGGCGCGCGGCTGGCCAACGCCGCGGCCTACCTGGGCTGCGACTTGGCGGACCTGGCCGAGCACGCCGACGTGCTGAGCTTCGGCGGCACCAAGAACGGCGCGGTGGGCGCCGAGGTGCTCCTGGTCATGGACGAGGAGGTCACCGCCGCGGCGCCGTATCACCGCAAGCAGCTGCTCCAGCTCGGCTCCAAGATGCGGTTCATCGCCGCGCAGTTCGCCGCCCTGCTGGCCGACGACCTGTGGCTGCTCAACGCCGGCCACGCCAACCGGATGGCGCGGCGGCTGGCGGATCGGATCGGGGAACTGCGGGGGGTGCAGATCCGCCAGCCGGTGGAGTCCAACGCCGTGTTCGCGTCGCTCGATCCCCGGCACATCCCCGCGCTCGAGCGGGACTGGCACTTTCACGTGTGGGACGAGCGGGAGCACGTCGTGCGGCTGATGACGGCGTTCGACACCACCGAGGCCGACGTGGACGCGCTCGCCGCGGCGATCGCGGCGGCCGTCGGCTAGCGGCCAGCCGAGCGCAACGGCCGCCCGCCATCAGGCCCACTGACCGACGGACGGCTGCGGAATTGCTGACGGCGCGCCGCAGGACGTCCTGTCATCGCCGACGGCAGTGTACGGTCTCGGTAGACGCAGACCGCGGGCCGGAAGAAGGTGAGTCGTGGCAGTGCGGCAGGGCATCGGATGGCCCGGCCAGCACGTTGGCCGGATACCTGCCATGCGGGGGAATCCCGGCTTGCGTTTCCCCGTCGGGGATGTTGCTGGTAACGCCGCGCCGACCAGCAAGCCGCAGGTGGCAGGGCTGGGCTGGCCAGGTGGGGTGGCCGGAACGGCCGGAACGGCCGGGGCGGCCACGTGGGCTGGGCGGCACAGGACGCGGCTGGAGGCGAGCGGCGCCGAGGGCGCGGTGCGGCTTCCGGAACCGCCGATCGCGGCGGACACTCCCCTCGCCCGCGCTGCCAAGGCAGCGGTGGAGGTCAGGGGCGGCCGTGCGCCCTCCTGGCCTCGGCCGGATTCCTGCCGGATCATCACGGTCGCCAACCAGAAGGGCGGCGTGGGCAAGACGACGACGGCAGTCAACCTCGCCGTGGCCCTGGCTCTGCATGGCGCGCAGGTGCTGGTCGTCGACCTCGATCCGCAGGGAAACGCTTCTACCGCGCTCGACGTGGACCATCGGGTAGGAGCCCCCTCGGTGTACAACGTCCTCGTCGACGACCAGCCTCTGGCCGACATCGTCCGCCCGGTAGAGGGGGTCCGCGGCCTGTCCTGCGCTCCTGCCACCATCGACCTGGCCGGAGCGGAGATTGAACTGGTGCCGCTGGTGGCCAGGGAGTCCAGGCTGGCGCGGGCACTCGCTGCGCACGACGTTTCCGACCTGGACTACATCCTCATCGACTGCCCGCCGTCGCTGGGATTGCTCACCGTGAACTCGCTGGTGGCCGGCGTCGAGGTGCTCATTCCGATCCAGTGCGAGTACTACGCGCTCGAGGGCCTGGAGCAGTTGCTGCGCACCGTGGACCTGGTTAGGGGCCACCTCAACGAGCACCTCGTCATCTCCACGATCCTGCTGACCATGTATGACGCGCGGACGCGGCTGGCCGCGCAGGTGGCCGAGGAAGTCCGGTCGCACTTCGGGGACACGGTCTTGCGCGCCGTGATCCCGCGCAGCGTCCGGGTGTCGGAGGCGCCCAGTTATGGGCAATCCGTGATCACGTATGACCCGGGCTCGACCGGTGCGCAGGCCTACCTCGAGGCGGCGCAGGAGATGGCGGAGCGGAACGCCTCCGCCTCGGCCAAAGCCGCCGGTTGATCCCGGACTCATGTGCGCCGCCGGGCCGGTGACGCCGGGCCGCCCCGGGGACCGGCAACACGGCCGGTGGTCGTCTGGGCGCGGATCCGCGCCGTCAAAGATCTGCGGACATGGCCTAGGCGGCCGGTAAGGAGACGCAGTGGCACAGCAGAAGCGTGGTCTCGGCCGGGGACTGGGCGCGCTCATTCCCTCCGCTCCGTCGATGCCCGGGAGCCTGTCGGGCGGTGCCGCTGGCGCGGACACCGCGGCAGCCGCTAACGCTCTCGGAGCTGACCGCGCGGGACGGGACGAGCCTGATTTCGCGGGGGCGCTCTACGAGGAGATCCCCGTGGGGTCGGTAACCCCCAACCCGCGGCAGCCGAGGCAGACCCTGGACGAGGACACGCTCGCCGAGCTCGCCGCGTCGATCCGGGAAGTGGGTCTCCTGCAGCCCATCGTGGTCCGCAAGCTGATGCCAGGTCGCTACGAGCTCATCATGGGCGAGAGGCGGTGGCGTGCCTGCCAGCAGGCAGGGCTGGAGCACATTCCCGCGATCATCCGTGGCGTAGCCGATGACGCGCTGCTCCGGGACGCTCTGATCGAGAACCTGCACCGGGAGCAGCTGAACCCGCTGGACGAGGCGGCGGCGTACCGGCAGCTGCTGGACGATTTCGGCGCCACGCACGAGGAGCTCGCGGGCAGGATCGGGCGGTCCCGGCCACACATCACTAACACGCTGCGCCTGCTCCAGCTGCCATCCGGGGTACAGCGGCGCGTGGCGGCAGGCGTGCTGAGCGCGGGGCACGCGCGGGGGCTGCTAGCGCTGGAAGGCACCGAGGCACAGGAACGCCTCGCGCAGCGGATCGTCGCCGAAGGGCTGTCGGTTCGCGCGGTGGAGGAGATAGCCGCCGTTGGCGATCCCGCGTTGTCACGGGAGCCACGCCGGCCGCGTGACCGGCCGCTGGCGCCACCAGCGCTGCGCGAAATGGCTGACCGGCTGTCCGACACGCTCGAGACGCGCGTGAAGGTCGAGATGGGGCGCCGGAAGGGGAAGATTGTCGTCGAGTTCGCATCCCTCGACGACCTCGAGCGGATCATGAAGGTGCTGTCGCCGGAGAAAGCGTCTGTGTTGGAGGAGTGAGCACCAAGGCTTGCGAGACGGTAGCGGTCCGCCGCGGAGTCGTTGGGCTTGTTTCACGGGAAACATTACGGTGAAACAACTCGACGCTACCGTTTCGCGGCCCGAGATCGACCGGCCAGTGAGCCCCGTCGGGCAACCGTCAGTCCTTCTGGGTGGGGAAGCCGAGCCTAACCACCGTGGTGGGCGGCTCGATTGTGCCGACACCGACCTGAAGCACTGTTACCTCATCAACGCCGAGTTTGCGCAGTGTGGGGCGGGCGGCCTCGGCCTCCGCGGCACCCCGTTCGCCCTTGAGCGCGAGAATCACCCCGCCGGGACGCGTGAGCGGCGCCGCCAGGCTGGCGAGCCGGTCCAGCGGCGCGACGGCCCGGGCCGTCACGACGTCAGCCGCGAACTGGCCGCGGACCTCCTCCGCGCGAGCCCGCCGCACGACCACGTTGCGTAGGCCCAGCCCGGTCACGCATTCTTCCAGGAATGCCACCCGCCGGGCCATCGGCTCGAGCAGCGTGACCGAAACGTCGGGGAGCAGCATCGCCAGCACGATCCCCGGTAGGCCGGCCCCCGAGCCGATGTCCAGCAGCGTCACCGGGCGCGGCACCAGGTCGGCGACGACCGCGCAGTTCAGCAGGTGCCGGTCCCACAGCCGGTCCGCCTCGCGCGGGCCGATCAGGCCGCGGAGGATGCCGTCGGTGGCCAGCATCTCCGCGTACCGTTCCGCGTGCGCCAGCGCGGGGCCGAACACGTCCCGCGCCGCCGGCGGCGGGACCCCCGGGCTGGCCGGGGTTCCCCGATCCGGCTGCGTCGCGCCGACCAGGCTCATCCGGCCGGGTAGACGACCACGCGCCGGTCCGGCTCCTCGCCCTCCGACTCGCTGCGCAGCCCGGCGGCCGCGACCGCGTCGTGCACGATCTTCCGCTCGAAGGCGGTCATCGGCGTCAGCCGCTTGGGCTCGCCCGTCTGCTTGACCTGATCGGCCGCGTCCTGCCCGACCTCGGTCAGCTCCTCCCGCCGGCGGGCACGGTAGCCGCCGACGTCCAGCATCATCCGGGTCCGTTCCCCGGTCTGCCGCTGCACGGCCAGCCGGGTCAGCTCCTGCAGCGCCTCGAGCACGACCCCCCTGGGGCCGACGAGCTCGTCCAGCGTCCCGCCGACGACCGAGACCATCGCCCGGTCGCCCTCGACGTCCATGTCGATGTCGCCGTCGAGGTCGGCGATGTCGAGCAGTTCCTCCACGTAGTCGGCCGCGATCTCGCCTTCCTGCTCGAGATCCGCCGCGGTCAGCCCGCCGCCGCGCTCACCCTCCGACCAGGCCGGCCCGTCGAGGTCGACGGCGTCTCCCACGTCCTCCAGATCCCCAACGTCGCCCAGATCCTCGGCATCGCCGGAACCCGCGGGCTCGTCGTCCGCCGGGGCCGCGTGGGCGGCGTCGTCGACCGGGAGGTCCGCGCCGAAAGCGTCGTCCAGGTCGCGGGGTTCGTCGTCCCGCGTTCCGGCCGCAACGCTCTCCCCATGACTCATCGAGACTCCTTCTGCCGTCACTTCAGCCACATCACCCGCAGCGGGCGGCCGCGGGCTGGCGTACCAGCACCCCACCCGCGGCCGGACCGTGCACGGGCGGCGCGGGTGAACCGCTCATCGCTTGCCGGAGCGCTTGCTCCGCGACTGCTTGACCCGCTGCTGACGGACGAGCGTGACCTCGGGGGGCTCCGGCGCAGCCTCCGGCTCGGCACGTCCCCGCACCAGCTTGCGCAGCATCCCGCCGCTCCCGTTGGGGGTCGGCGGCGGTATGCCGAGCGCGGCCTCCTCGGTCTTCGCCGTCGTCTTCTTGGCGGTGGCCGGCTGCTTCTGCGCGCCCGGCTGCTTGCCCCCGGTCGCGGCGGCCTGCTTGGCCAGCGCCGGCGACTGCCCCGCCGTCCTAGAGGCCGGCCGGCCGGCCGCCGGTTTCGCCGAGCCGGACGGCCTCGCGGTGGTCCCCGGGCGCCGGGTGGTCGGCTGCCCGGTCCCGGCCTTCGGCCGGGCCGGCGTTGCCTGGATCGCTGTCGCGGGCGCCTTGCCGGTCCCCGCGGTCGCGCCCGCGGTCGCGGGCGCCGCGGTCAGCGGCGGGATCTTCTTGAACAGGAAGTACTGCTGGCCGACCTGCCATATGTTTGAGGTCAGCCAGTAGATAACGAGCCCGTAGTTCCAGTACAGGCCGCTCAGCGCGAACAGCGGCGCGATATAGACCATGTACTTCTGCGCGCCGGCCATCGGGTTGTCCTCGGTGGCGGCCGGGTTCTGCATCAGGCCGCGCTTCGTGCTCTGCCGCACGGATAGGAACGTAGTGACCGCGCTGATCAGCACGGTGATCACGATGACCACCTTCACGTGCAGCGCGGGCGCCGGATGCTCGAACAGGAACTTGTCGGCGATCGAGACGCCGAAGATGCGGGCACTGTTCGCCTGGTGTACGAACTGCGCCGTCATGCCGTAGAGGACCTTGTGCTGCGATATCGCGCGGAGCACGTTGAACAGGGCGAACCACAGCGGAAGCTGGGCGACGAGCGGCAGGCAGCCGGAGAGCGGGTTGGCCCCGTGCTCCTTGTACAGCTTCATCATTTCTTCTTGAAGCTTCTGCTTGTCGTTCTTGTAGCGCTTCCGCAGCACCTGCAGCTCCGGCGCCAGCGCCAGCATCTTGCGCTGCGAGTGCATCTGCTTGATGAACAGCGGCAGCAGCGCCAGCCGCATCAGCACGACGAGGACGACGATGGTCAGCACCCACGTAGCGCCGCTCGCCGGGCCGAAGATCGGGGCGAGCACCGTGTGGATGTGCGTGATCAGCCACGCGACCAGGTCGTACAGCGGGTTGAGTATCCCCACCTGCTAGCTCCCTTGCGCTCTCGCCGACGCGGCCTGCCGGGCGCGACGTGGCGGTACCGGGTCGTACCCGCCCGGGTGGAACGGATGACACCGGCCGATCCGGCAGACCGCGAGCCAGCTGCCGCGCAGCGCGCCGTGCTCGGCGAGCGCCTGCAGCGCGTACGCGCTGCAGGACGGCGCGAACCTGCAGCGCGGCACGAGCAGCGAGCTCACCCCGCGCTGGTAGCCCCGCACCAAGAGCATGAGCAGCCGCGCCGCGCCAGACGGCCGGATGGTCTCGGCCGTGGCCCGGACACCTCGCTCCCGCTTCACTGGTGCAGCGCCCCTACCTGCCGCCGCAGCAAGTTGCCCATTACCAGGTCGAGCTCGGCGGCAAGATCCGCCTGGCGTGCGGCCGCGGCCGGGGGATTGGCGCGGACAACTAGCAGGCTACCTCCCGGCAGCGAGTCAAGATAACCACGGGTCAGATGTCTCAGCCGACGGCGAACGGTATTCCGGGTCACGGCGCCGCCGACCGCGCGGCTCACCACGAACCCGATCCGCGGCGGCTCGTCCGGCCGGTCACCGCGGACGAGCAGGTGCCCGGTCAGCAGGCGGCGCCCCGACCTGCTGCCGCCGCGGACCGCCATGGTGAACTCGGCGCTCCGCCGCATCCGTGCCCGCGCGGGAAGCATCAGCCACGCCCGCTGCGCTCGTCTCCGCTGCCGCCGCGGTCAGGCGCTCAGCCGCTGGCGCCCCTTGCGCCTGCGCGCGGCCAGCACCGCCCGGCCGGCCCGGGTCCGCATGCGCAGGCGGAACCCGTGCGTCTTCGCGCGGCGGCGGTTGTTCGGCTGAAAAGTACGCTTGCTCACTTCTGGCTCCAGATGCGGTGCTCGGCTGCCTGCGCGCCTTCGGCACGACGATTGCTTGCCTGCCTCCGGCGACGCTCACGCCCCACCGCCCGGGCAGCCGCATCAGCACTGCGCCAGCCCGGTGGCCGGTCGACCAGCCTAAGTGCCCCGATCCCGCCGGTCAAACCGGGGACACGGGCTGACGTCAGCCCGCCCTGGCGCGCCCCGCCCCGCCCGTGGCGACCGCGGCGCCTGCCTGCCCGGCGCGCAGCGTACCGGCGGATTACCGGAACACTGCCATTTACCGAACGCGCCGCTGACCGGACGCCTAGGCTGTGGAGAACCGTATCCGGTCCTGGAACGCGGACACCGCAATCGCGACTGGGCTCATGAAACTACGCAGAGTGACCGAACCGGGAGTCGGCTACGGCGTGTACAACCTGTGGATAGATTGCTCGACGGCAGGGGGGCGCGAGGGGATGAATCATGAGTGAAACCGACCTCGCGGAGGTATGGGCCCGCTCCCTCGAGGACCTGAACGGCATGCAGATCGAGGCGCACCAGCGGGCCTGGCTGAAGCTCACCAGGCCGCTGGGCCTGGTCGAGAACACGGCCCTGATCGCGACGCCGAATGAGTTCGTCAAGGAGCAGCTGGAGACCCGGCTGCGCACCCTGATCACGCACGCGTTGTCGCGCGAGCTCGGCCGCAGCATCCAGCTGGCGGTCACGGTCGACCCGGCCGCCGACATCCGCCCCGCCGCCACCGCCGGCCAGTCCGGCCACGCGCAGGACGGCACCGCCCAGCCCGATCACGGCTCGGCCGGCCCGGGTGACCCACGCCAGCCCGGCATCGACGGCCGGGAAGCCGGGCGGCCTGCGGCCGCGGCCGGCGGTGACAGCTCAGCGGCGGCGGGGCAGCCTGGCCCCGTCCGGCCGGGCGGAAGCGGCCCGCCGGTGCCGCGGCCGGCCGCGGCGCGGCTCAACCCCAAGTACACCTTCGAGACGTTCGTCATCGGGTCGAGCAACAGGTTCGCGCACGCCGCGGCGGTGGCCGTCGCGGAGGCGCCGGCCAAGGCGTACAACCCGCTGTTCATCTACGGCGACTCCGGGCTCGGCAAGACTCATTTGCTGCACGCGATCGGCCATTATGCGCAGAGCTTCTACCAGGGCGTGAAGGTGCGATATGTGAGCTCGGAAGAGTTCACCAACGATTTCATCAACATGATTAGGGATGGCAAGCAGGACGGATTCAGGCGCCGCTACCGCGACGTGGACGTGCTGCTCGTGGACGACATCCAGTTCCTGGAAAACAAGGAAGGAACGCAGGAGGAGTTCTTCCATACCTTCAACACCCTGCACAACGCCAGCAAGCAGATCGTGATCTCCAGCGACCGCGCGCCGAAGCGCCTGGTCACGTTGGAAGACCGGCTGCGCAGCAGATTCGAGTGGGGGCTGCTCACCGACGTCCAGCCCCCCGAGCTGGAAACGCGGATCGCCATCTTGCGCAAGAAGGCGGTGCAGGAGGGGCTCAACGCGCCGCCCGAGGTCCTGGAGTACATCGCCAGCCGGATCTCCACCAACATCCGCGAGCTCGAGGGCGCGCTCATCCGGGTGACCGCGTTCGCCAGCCTCAACCGGCAGTCGGTGGACCTGCAGCTGGCCGAGATCGTGCTGAAGGATCTCATCCCCGAGGCGGCCGGGCCGCAGATCACGGCCACCACGATCATGGGGCAGACCGCCTCCTACTTCGGGCTGTCCATCGACGACCTGTGCGGCACGTCCAGGTCGAGGGTGCTCGCCACCGCCCGGCAGATCGCCATGTACCTGTGCCGGGAGCTGACCGACCTGTCGCTGCCGAAGATCGGCCAGCAGTTCGGCGGCCGGGACCACACGACGGTCATGTACGCGGACCGAAAGATACGTTCGTTGATGGCGGAACGCCGGTCGATCTATAACCAGGTCACCGAGCTCACCAACCGCATCAAGCAGCAGGCCCGCTCAGGATGAACAGGCCTGCTCGGGATGAACAGGGGGAAACGTCGGGATGACGGCCGTGCTAACCCCGGTAAATCGGCTCGCGGATCGCAATCTCAGCGCACAGCCTGTGGACAACTCTGGGGAAAAGCTCGGGGGAACCGGCGCACAACCGGGAACGCGCAGGGGACAACGTGCGGGCATTCGGCGTGGACGTCACGACAGCGCACAGCAGGCCAATGCCGGCGGCGTTCCTACTCACATCCCCTGTGGGCAGCGGCTGCGGGGCCGGCCTGGGATAACGGCAGTTGTCCCCACCATCCACCGTGCCTACTGCGACTACGTCCTCTGTTTTACCTACAAGCTTCACAACCAACAGTGGGTGGCCGCGGGTGAGGCGGCCACCACAACCAGCCACCGGGCGGCCGCGGGGGCAGCCACCCGGACAAGGGGCGAGTGGTCGCGGGTGCGGCCACCCCATATCCGCCAGGGGCGATGCCGGCCAGGCACGGGCAGGGCATCATTAGCGTCGGCACTGACGTACCCCTGTGCGAGGATCCCTACACGTGAGCGGCGGACAGGAGGCGGTTCGCAGTGAGATTCCAGGTAGAGCGCGATGTGCTGGCCGAGGCCGTGGCGTGGACGGCGCGGGCGCTGCCTGCCCGCCCGGCCCTGCCGGTGCTCGCAGGCATGCGGCTGCACGCGGGCACCGAGCTGACGCTGTCCAGCTTCGACTATGACGTTTCCGCCCAGGCGTCGCTGCCGGTGACGGCGGACGAAGAGGGCGACGTCCTGGTTTCCGGGCGGCTGCTCAGCGAGATCACCCGGAGCCTGCCGCCCCGGCCGGTGCAGATGCGCACGGACGGCTCGCGGACGATCGTGACCTGCGGCAGCGCGCAGTTCTCGCTGCTCATGCTGCCGTCGGAGGACTACCCGGCGCTGCCCGACATGCCGCCGTCGGTCGGCACGGTGGAAAGCGACGTGTTCGCCGCCGCGGTGGCCCAGGTGGCCACGGCCGCCGGCCGCGATGACACGCTGCCGGCGCTCACCGGCGTGCGGGTGGAGATCGAGGGGGACACGCTGACGCTGATCGCCACCGACAGGTACCGGCTCGCGGTGCGCGAGCTGCGCTGGAATCCGGCCCGGCCGGACCTCAGCGCGGCGGTCCTGGTCCCGGGCAAGGCGCTGGCCGACACCGCCCGCGCGCTGACCGCCGGCGCGGAGGTCTCGATCGCGCTGGCGCTGCCGGGCGAGAACGGCGACGGCATGATCGGGTTCGAGGGCGGCGGCAGGCGCACGACCACCCGCCTGCTCGGCGGGGAGTTCCCCCGCTACCAGGCGCTGCTACCCGACCAGGTCAACGCCACCGCCGAGCTGCCGGCAGGGCAGCTGGCCGAGGCGGTCAAGCGGGTGGCGCTGGTGGCCGAGCGCAACACCCCGGTCCGGCTGTCGTTCACCGCCGGTCAGCTGCTGCTCGAGGCCGGCACGGGGGATGAGGCCCAGGCGGTCGAGACGCTGGAGGCGAGCTACGAGGGCGAGGACATCCAGATCGCGTTCAACCCCGCGTACCTGCTCGACGGGCTGACCGTGCTGGACTCCGACACGGTGCGGATCTCGTTCACCACGTCGGCCAAGCCGGCCGTGATCACCGGCAAGCCCGCCGCGGACCAGGCGCCCGACTACCGCTACCTGCTGATGCCCATCCGGCTTGGCGGATAGCGTCGCAGCTGTGCACCTCACGCGGCTCGCGCTGACCGACTTCCGGTGTTACCCGGCGGCGGACGTGCCGCTGGGACCCGGCGTGACGTCGTTCACCGGCGCGAACGGCCAGGGCAAGACCAACCTGGTCGAGGCCGTCGGCTACCTGGCGACGCTGGCCAGCCACCGCGTCGCCACCGACGCGCCGCTGGTGCGCAGCGGCGCCGAGCGCGCCATCGTGCGCGCCGAGGTCGTCGCCGCGGACCGCGACTGCCTGATCGAGCTCGAGATCAACCCGGCCCGGGCCAACCGGGCCAGGCTCAACCGCGCCCCGGTGCAGCGGCCGCGGCAGATCCTGGGCGCGCTGCGCGCCGTGCTGTTCGCCCCCGAGGACCTCGCCCTGGTCAAGGGCGACCCCGGCGAGCGCCGCCGCTACGTCGATGACCTGCTCGTCCAGTCGGCGCCGCGCTACACGGGGGTCAGGTCCGACTACGAGCGGGTGGTCAAGCAGCGGACGGCGCTGCTGAAGTCGGCGCGGGCCAGGCCGCCGGGGAACCGGCCGATGCTCGCCGCGCTCGACGCGTGGGACGATCAGCTGGCCCGGACCGGCGCCGAGCTGATGGCCGGTCGGCTGGAGCTCGTCGGCGCGCTCCGCCCGCTGACGGTCAAGGCCTACGCGGCGGTCTCCGGCGACGAGTGCGCGGTGGACGTCACCTACCGTCCCTCGCTACGGGACAAGGCCGAGCCGGCCGCCGACGCCGGCCAGCTTGCGGCCAGCCTGCGCGCGGCGCTGGCCGAGTCCCGCGGCGCCGAGCTCGACCGCGGCGTCTGCCTGGTCGGCCCGCACCGCGACGAGCTGGAGCTGCGGATCGGCGAGCTGCCGGCGCGCGGCTACGCGAGCCACGGCGAGTCGTGGTCGCTCGCGCTCGCGCTGCGGCTGGCCGGCTATGAGCTGCTGCGCTCCGCCGGGCCGTGGGGAGGCGGCGACGACCCGGTGCTGCTGCTCGACGACGTGTTCGCCGAGCTCGACACGCAGCGCCGGGACCGGCTGGCCGCGGTCGCGGCCGCCGCCGAGCAGGTGCTGGTCACGGCCGCCGTCCCCGCCGACCTGCCCGCGGCGATGACGGCGACCAGGTTCACCGTGGCCGACGGGGTGATCACTCGTGCCGGATGACGAGGCGCAGCGCCGGATGGCCCGGGCGCGGGAGGCGCTCGCGGCCGCCACGGACGAGGCCAGGCGCCGAGCAGGGACGCCGGCGGCGGCCCGTTCGGGAATCAAGAAAGATCCTTCTTCCGAACGGCTGCGCCCCACCCCCGCCGCGGCCCGCCGGGCTAGCGGCGGTGACCCCCAGCCGTTGGGCGCGGCGATCACCCGGCTGCTGGCCGAGCGCGGGTGGCAGGAGCAGGCCGCGGTCGGCTCGGCGTTCGGCCGGTGGGAGGAGATCGTCGGCGCGGAGCTCGCTGCGCACGCCAGGCCGGACGGGTTCGCCGACGGCGAGCTGACCGTGGTCGCCGACTCGACCGCGTGGGCGACCCAGCTGCGGCTACTGGCCGCGGCGCTGGTGCGGCGGCTCAACGCCGAGCTCGGCGACGGCACGGTCCGGCGGGTGAAGGTCCGCGGCCCGGCGGGACCGCCCCGCCGGCCCGGCGCGTGGCGGGCGCCCGGCGGTCGCGGACCGCGCGACACCTACGGCTGAACGCGCACGTGGCAGACGGTACTAGCAGGTAAAATGGGAGTGCACCGGGGAACTGACGCTGGCGTCTCGTCGCGCAGTGGTCTCATCGCGCTGTCCCGGCAGGAGGGGTTCGGAAACCTTGTCGTCCTATGACGCAACCTCGATCACCGTGCTCGAAGGTCTCGAGGCGGTCCGCAAGCGACCCGGCATGTACGTCGGGTCCACCGGCGAACGCGGCCTGCACCACCTGGTCTACGAGGTCGTGGACAACTCGGTGGACGAGGCGCTCGCCGGGCAGGCCGACCTGATCGACGTGACCCTGCTGCCCGATGGCGGCGTCCGGGTCAGCGACAACGGCCGCGGCATCCCGGTGGACATGCACCCGGTCGAGCAGCGGTCCGCGCTGGAGGTGGTGCACACCACGCTGCACGCCGGCGGCAAGTTCGACGGCAAGTCCTACGCAGTCTCCGGCGGGCTGCACGGCGTCGGCGTGTCGGTGGTGAACGCGCTGTCGCGGCGACTCGACGTGGAGGTCCGCCGGGAGGGGTATTTCTGGCGGCAGTCCTACGAGTGCGGCGATCCGGTCACCGAGGTCACCCGCGGCGAGCGGACCGACGAGCACGGCACCACGACGACGTTCTGGCCGGACGGCTCGATCTTCGAGGCCCTCGACTGGAGCTTCGAGACGCTGTCTCGCCGGCTGCAGGAGATGGCCTTCCTCAACCGCGGCCTGCGGATCACGCTGACCGACGAGCGGCCCGATCACATCAACGGCGAGCCGCACGTGGCCAGCTACTGTTACCCCGGCGGCATCGCGGACTTCGTCCGGTACCTCAACGCCTCGAAGGAGCCGGTGCACGGCTCGATCATCGAGTTCGGCGACGAGGGCGACGGCATCTCGGTCGAGATCGCCATGCAGTGGAACGCGTCCTACGCCGAGTCGGTGCACACGTTCGCGAACACGATCAGCACGGCCGAGGGCGGCACCCACGAGGAGGGCTTCCGCGCGGCTCTGACCTCGATCATCAACAGGTACGCCCGCGAGCAGAAGCTGCTGCGCGAGAAGGACGACAACCTGACCGGCGAGGACGTCCGGGAGGGCCTGACCGCGATCGTCTCGGTCAAGCTGGCCGAGCCCCAGTTCGAGGGCCAGACCAAGACCAAGCTCGGCAACACCGAGGCGAAGTCGTTCGTGCAGAAGGCCTGCAACGATCACCTGCGGGATTGGCTGGAGCGCAACCCGGGCGAGGCCAAGGACGTCATCACCAAGGCCACCCAGGCCGCGCGGGCCCGGATCGCGGCCCGGCAGGCCCGCGACCTCACCCGGCGCAAGAGCCTGCTGGAGTCCACCTCGCTGCCGGGCAAGCTGGCCGACTGCCAGTCCTCGGACCCGGCGCGGTGCGAGATCTACGTGGTCGAGGGCGACTCGGCCGGCGGCTCGGCCAAGGGCGGCCGGGACCCGATGTACCAGGCCATCCTGCCGATCCGCGGCAAGATCCTCAACGTGGAGAAGGCCCGGATCGACCGGGTGCTGAAGAACAACGAGGTCCAGTCCATGATCACCGCGCTGGGCACCGGGATCCACGACGACTTCGACCTCGCCAAGCTGCGCTACCACAAGATCATCCTGATGGCGGACGCCGACGTGGACGGCCTGCACATCCGCACGCTGCTGCTCACGCTGCTGTTCCGGTTCATGAAGCCGGTGATCGAGGCCGGCCACGTCTACCTGGCCCAGCCGCCGCTCTACAAGATCAAGTGGGACGGCCGCGGGGTGCCGCCGGAGTACGCCTACTCCGACACCGAGCGGGACCGGGTGATCGCCGCGGGGATCGCGGCCGGGCGCAAGGACCCCAGGCCGCGCGACGGCGTCCAGCGCTACAAGGGCCTGGGTGAGATGAACGCCACGGAGCTGTGGGAGACCACGATGGACCCGGCGCACCGGGTGCTGCTGCAGGTGACGGTGGACGACGCGGCGCAGGCGGACGAGTTGTTCACCGTGCTCATGGGGGAAGACGTGGAGGCGCGGCGCTCGTTCATCCAGCGCAACGCCAAGGACGTCAGGTTCCTGGACATCTAGCAACGCGGGGGGCTGGCGTCCCCCGCATTCCCCTCGCTGCGCCGGCAGAGACACCGAGCTAACAGGAAACACGAATAAGGGATTGAGAATTGACTGAGCTGGACACCGGGGCGTCGGCAGGCGGTGACCGGACCGAGCCCGTCGACATCCAGGTCGAGATGCAGCGCAGCTACATCGACTACGCGATGTCGGTCATCGTCGGCCGCGCGCTGCCCGATGTCAGGGACGGCCTCAAGCCGGTGCACGTCCGCATCCTGTACGCGATGTACGACGGCGGCTACCGGCCGGACCGGTCGTTCTTCAAGTGCGCGCGCGTAGTCGGCGACGTGATGGGCCAGTACCACCCGCACGGCGACACCGCGCTGTACGACGCGCTGGTCCGGATGGCCCAGCCGTGGTCGATGCGCTACCCGCTGATCGACAGCCAGGGCAACTTCGGCTCGCCGGGCAACGACCCGCCCGCGGCGATGCGGTACACCGAGTGCAAGCTCGCGCCGCTGGCAATGGAGATGCTGCGCGACATCGACACCAAGGCGGTCGTCGATTTCCGCGACAACTACGACGGCCGCTCGCAGGAGCCCGTCGTGCTGCCCGCTCGCTTCCCCAACCTGCTGGTCAACGGCTCGGAGGGGATCGCGGTCGGGATGGCGACCAAGATCCCGCCGCACAACCTGCGCGAGGTCGGAGCCGGGGTCCAGTGGTACCTGGACAACTTCGACGCCACCGACGAGGAGCTGCTCGGCGCGCTGATCGAGCGGATCCCCGGGCCCGACTTCCCCACCAGGGCGCAGATCGTCGGCCGCCGCGGCATCAGGGACGCCTACCGGACCGGCCGCGGCTCGATCACCATGCGCGCGGTGGTCGAGGTCGAGGAGGACATCAAGGGCCGCACCATCCTGGTCGCCACCGAGCTGCCCTACCAGGTCAACCCGGACAACCTGGCGCTGAAGATCGCTGAGCTGGTGAAGGACGGCCGGATCGGCGGCATCGCCGACGTCCGGGACGAGTCGAGCAACAGGGCGGGCCAGCGGCTGGTCATCGTGCTCAAGCGGGACGCGATCGCCAAGGTCGTGCTGAACAACCTGTACAAGCACACTCAGCTGCAGGATACCTTCGGCGCGAACATGCTCGCCCTGGTCGACGAGGTGCCGCGGACGCTGCGCCTCGACCAGATGATCAGATACTGGGTCGCGCACCAGATCGATGTCATCGTCCGGCGCACCCAGTACCTGCTCGCCAAGGCGCAGGAGCGGGCGCACGTCCTGCGCGGGCTGATCAAGGCGATCGAGGCGATTGACGAGGTGATCGCGCTGATCAGGGCCAGTGCCTCGGCCGCCGAGGCGCAGCAGGGCCTGATCGGCCTGCTCGACATCGACGACATCCAGGCCCGGGCCATCCTCGACATGCAGCTGCGTAAGCTCGCCGCGCTCGAGCGCCAGGCGCTCATCGACGAGTACGACGACCTGATGACGCACATCGCGGACTACGAGGACATCCTGGCCCGGCCGGAGCGGCAGCGGGAGATCATCGCGACCGAGCTCGGCGAGATCGTCGACAAGTACGGCGACGACCGGCGCACCGAGATCGTCGCCTACGACGGGGACATGTCCGACGAGGACCTGATCGCCGAGGAGGACGTGGTCGTCACGATCAGCCGCGGCGGCTACGCGAAGCGGACGAAGACCGACCTGTACCGAGCGCAGCGGCGGGGCGGCAAGGGAGTGCGCGGCGCCCAGCTGCGCACCGACGACATCATCGAGCACTTCTTCGTCACCACGACCCACCACTGGATCCTGTTCTTCACGAACAAGGGGCGGGTGTATCGGGCCAAGGCCTACGAGCTGCCCGACGCCGGCCGGGATGCCCGCGGTCAGCACGTCGCCAACCTGCTCGCGTTCCAGCCGGACGAGGAGATCGCCGAGGTGCTGGCGCTGCGCGACTACTCGGTCGCGCCGTACCTGGTGCTCGCGACCAAGTCGGGCCTGGTGAAGAAGTCCCGGCTGACCGACTTCGACTCGCCGCGCTCCGGCGGGATCATCGCGATCGCCCTGCGCGACGACGACGAGGTGATCGCCGCCCGGCTGGTCTCGCCGGACGAGGACTTGCTGCTGCTGTCCCGGCACGCGCAGGCGATCAGGTTCCGGGCCAGCGACGAGGCGCTGCGGCCGATGGGCCGGGTAACCTCGGGCGTCATCGGCATGCGGTTCGTCGACGGAGACGAGTTGCTGGATATGCATGTGGTGCGCGAGGGAGAAGATGTGCTGGTCGCGACCGGTGGCGGTTTTGCCAAGCGCACCCCGGCGGATCAGTATCCGCTACACAATCGGGGAGGTAGGGGCGTGCTCACCGCGAGGATCGTGGACTCGCGGGGTGAGCTCGTCGGCGCGCTGATGACCAGGCCGGAGGACGAGGTGTTCGCGATCACGTCGGCCGGTGGGGTCATCAGGACCAGGGCGGGCGAGATCAAGCTCTCCGGCAGGCAGACGATGGGGGTCCGGCTGATGAACCTGGAACCGGGTGACAGCGTGGTCGCGATCGCGCGCAACGCCGAGTCGCTGGAAGCGGACGGCGACGAGGCGGACGGCGACGCCGCGGGCGCCACGGAGGGGTCGGCCGAGGTCGGCGGCGAGCCCAACGAAACAACCGGCACGGACGTCTGATGAGTACGAGAGAGAGCGGCAGTGACACGTGGCCGCGTTTTGCCGAGTTTCCGGGGGATAACCTCGACCTAGGTAACGCGCCCGAGGAGGTTGACGTGGATCACGGCTCGGAGCCACCGTCGTGGCGATCCGGGGCGGCCGCGGTCGGCACCGGTGCCGACCCGCCTGACCTGGACCAGGAGACCGCAGCAGACCACGACGACGTGTACCCCGCCGACGCCGGCGCGGCCGGTGACGCCGCCGAGGCGCCGGGCTTCGGCGACCTTCCCGGGGACGCCCCATTCGCAGGTGCCGGGTTCGCCGAGGAGCCCGGGTTCGCGGATGAGCGCGGGTACGAGGGGGGCCCCGCCGACGACCAGGGGTTCGACGCTCCCGCCGCGTCGCCGGGCTTCGGCGACGCGCCGGCGGCGGGTCCCGGTTTCGGCACCGCACCGGAGACGGAGGCGTTCGGTGCAGCGGCCCCGTCCGGCTTCGGTGGCCAGGCCGCGCCGAGCACGGCCTTCGAGAACCCGGACTTCGACAGCTCTGGTTACGGTGCCGGCTACAACGGGCAGCCGGGCGATTACGCCGGCCACTACCAGGGCGAGTTCGCCGGCTACGGGGGCACGTACCCTGCGGCCAGCGCCGCGTACGGCGGTCCGGCCGCCGGGGTGGGCTACGTCGGCGAGGCGGACCACGAGACGGTCGGCCGGGACCACGCGCCGCCGTACCCCGGCGAGTACCCGCCGGCCGAGCGGCCCAGGCGGAGGCTGTCGCTGCAGGCGGTCAGGCGGGGCCGGTCAGCCAAGCGCAGCCCGACGGGCCGCCAGGCCCAGCTGACCGTCTCCAGGGTGGAGCCCTGGTCGGTGATGAAGTTCAGTTTCGTCATCTCGCTGGTCGCGTTCATCGTCCTGTTCGTCGCCGTGGCGGTGCTGTACGGCGTGCTGTCCGGCCTCGGCGTGTTCAGCGCGCTGCAGCGGACCATCGAGAGCATCACCTCCAGCCAGAGCTCTTCGGGCTTCAACCTGTCGAGCTACCTGTCCGCGTCGCGGGTGCTCGGCTACACCGGCCTGCTCGGCGCCGTCAACGTCGTGCTGATCACCGCGATCTCCACGGTCGGCTCGGTGCTCTACAACGTCACCGCTGACCTGGCGGGCGGCGTCGAGGTCACGCTGAAGGAGACCGACTGACGCGCGGCGTCCTCAGATGCGGTAGCCTTTCCCGTCGAGCTTCGTCGCGCCGACGGCGCGGCGCGGTCGGGCCTGTAGCTCAGCTCGGTTAGAGCGCTTCCCTGATAAGGAAGAGGTCCGTGGTTCAAGTCCACGCAGGCCCACCCGAACAGACGCCCAGGTGGGGCGGCACGTCGCCGGCCCCTCTGCGATCATTTACGGCGCTGGTCTCCCTTTGCGACGGTGCTCATACCGCTGCCCGCTGATCGAGTCGGCCGTCCATCAACGGGAAGCCCCTGACCGCGCCGTCGGAGTCGCTGGGCGACAACGCGAAGACTTGATGTCGCCAGGACAGCACCGTCGCTTCGCGTAGACCGGCTGGCCCGGCGGCGCAACCCCTGCAGGGCGTTCCGCAAAGTCGCTGGTCTCACATGATGAGACGCTTCGGACTGTCGGGAAGCCGGGCGGCGCATCTCCGTGAATGTGAACCCTGGGTATCGCCAGGGCAATACCAGATCTTCACGTCGTTGGGAGAACTCTGGATTCCGTCTCACATATTGAGATGTCGGGGATCAGCCTGGTCGTCGGGGAGGGCTGGTGGTGCGCAAGTGACCAACCCGTGCGTGGTGAACAGCGCCTAATCTTGGCGGGCGCCGACGCAGCGGACCGTGATCCGCCTGCCGCTCGCGTAGTCGTCGCAGTCCTCCGCTCCGGGGTTGTCGCGCAGCAGGCCGGCCCAATCCGCGAGCCGCTCAACCCGGTAGCCGTACGCCCCCAGCATGGTCCGGATCGCCGCGAGGTTCGGCAGGCCGACGAGGACCGACGGACCGTGGGTGTAGGTGTCGGCCGCGGCATTCCCCTGCTCGTCGGCGTGCTCGGTTATGACGTTCACGTTCGGCACCGGCCCCATCATGTGCGGACTGAACGTGTCGATGATCAGATACCGGGCGTTGGTCCGCCGGATTCCGTCCAGCAGCTCGTTGTAACGCAGCGTGTGATACAGGAACCCGAGGCACAGCACGACGTCCGCTTCGAAATCCTGCGTGCTCAGCACCTCGTGCACATCACCGGTGACGAAGCGGACGCGGTCCGCCCCGTAACCGTACTCGCCGAGGTTCTCCGTCGCGGCCTTCACGAGCTCCGGTCGTGCCTCGACCCCGATCACCGACCGCGCCCCGGCCTCGAGCGCCGCGAGTGACCAGCGGCCGTCGTGGCTGGCGAGGTCGAGTACCGACGCGCCCGCAAAGATGTCCGCGTTCTCGCCGAATATTGCCTCGTAGCGCAGGTTCAGCCGCGCGGTAGTCGGAGCGGTGCTGCTGGTCCAGTAAAACCGCGGGAATCGCTCGAAGAACCACGAGGCCTTGCGGGACCCCGGTGCTGAGTCGGCGTGAATCAGCGGATCCACGTCTTGGGGCGCGGCGGGCTGCCGCCGCTGGCTCCGCGGCGGGCGCTCAAGGCGCCACAAAACGCCGCGCAGCACCTTTGCCGCCTGCTGTTTGAGCGACATGCGCGCCATAGTAGCGAGAGCCAGCTCAGGACGGGCGCCCATGAAGCAGGCCCGGCGCCGCGACGACTGTTCAGTCTCAGCGGCCGGCGTAATATGTTCGGTGATCAGCCAGACGACGTTGTGTCCTTCAGCCAGGAGGCGCACGTGGCGTCACCCGGCCGGAAGGAGATGAGTCCCACGACCGTTTCCTCGCCGATCAGCCCTTGGTCACCGGGCCGCCATTCGTCGCCGAACCCGTGGTCCCAGGGCGGGCCCGACACCCCCAGATCCGCAGGACCGCAATTCCAGCCCGGGCTGGGCGGGATGTCCAACCTTGACCGGTGCAACTGGTGCGGGTCACCGCGGTCGGTCCACGGCATCGACTGGTCCTGCCCGTCCCGGGCGGCTGGCCGCGGTAGGCATCCCGTCGCCTTCACAGCCGCCACCGGGCTCCTGGCTCTGGCTGGCGTCGCGTTGCTGACCGTCAGCAGCCAGACCGCCTTGACCGCAGGCACGCTCGGCGCCTCCGGCGTACTGGCCGCCCTGGTGCTGCTCATCTGCACCGTCACGATCGCCGGGCGGCGGAAAGCTGGGCGGAGCTAGCCCGCCCAGGCTAGAAGTCCCGCGGCGGCGTACCGGGGTCGTCTCGCCATCGATCCCGGGAGACCACCCGCTGGAACGCCGGTGCCGGATGGCCGGGCCCTATCTTCGGACGCGAACTCGTCCGAGAAACGAAGGGCGGGCAGGCAACCCCGGCCTCCGGCCAGTCGTCCTTGGCTGGTGACGGCTGGAGGTGATCGCGTGGGACGCGATCGGGGATGAGCGAAGCCTGGAGCGACTGCTCGATGAGCGCGGGACGCGGCTGATGCGCACCGCGGTCGCCCTCACGGGCAGTCGTGCCGATGGCGAGGACCTGCTGCAGGCTGCCCTGGAGCGGCTGCTGCGCAACTGGCGCCGAGTCGAGTCCGATCCCGAAGGCTACCTGTGGCGCACCCTGTACCACCTGGCGGCCGACGGCTGGCGGTGGCGAGGGCGGTGGCGGGCCAGGCTCGCCGAGTTCCGCGCTCAGGCCTCGACGGGGACACACGGCGAGGACGTCGCCGTGGTGGATCTGCGCGATGAGCTGGTGCGCCTTATGCACCAGCTGCCGCCCCGGCAGCGGGCGGTGATCGTGCTGCGGTACTGGGAGCAGCGCACCGAGGCCGAGACCGCGGCGCTGCTCGGCTGCTCGCAGGGAACCGTCAAATCCGCCGCAGCGCGGGGGCTGCGACGGATGCGCGACCTCGCCGGGGCAGCCGGGCAGCCAGAGAGTGGGGCCGGCAGGGCCGGGAAAAGCGGGGCGGGAACCGGAATCAAGCTAGCGGAGGAAAGATCATGAACGGGGATGTTGAGGAACTGCTGCGTGAGGGCCTGGACCGGCTCACTGCGGAGGCGGAGGTCCCGCCGGGCCTGGCGGGCCGGGTCCGCGCGCACCGGCGGCGCCGGCAGATCGCGGCCAGGGCCGCGCTGGGCATCGCGACCGCAGCGGTCACCGCAGCGGCCGTGATCGCAGCGACCCTCCCTGGCGCGGGGCAGCGCAGCGACGCCATCAACGCGCGGACCACCGCCTACGTGATCACGCGGGTGGAGAACGCGCTTGCCACCGAGAACTTCGTGATCCAAGGACAGGCGACCGGCACCCTGACCGTGACTGTTCACGGGCACCGGGTCAGCAGCAGTAACGGGCAGACCAGCAGCTGGTCCTACGGCAAGCGGGACCGGATGGAGGAATTCTGGCGCGGCAAGCCGTACCTGGCCGACGGGACCGCGCTCGTCGACGGCAAGCTCGTCGGCGCCTACGTCACGTACTACAACCACAAGTACAGCCTGTCCCCCCTGGGTCACTACCACCTGAAGGCGTGCTCGACGACCGCTCAGCTCGTCCTGGGCGGGCCCTCGGTCACCATGCCCGACTGGCCGGCCTTCATCAGGGCGATGCTCAGGTGCCAAGCCGCCACCGTGACCGGGCACGCCCGGATCGGGGGGGTGCCGACCACCGTGATCAGCGGATTGATCGACATCCCGCTGTCCAGGGGTTACGCCAGGACGGTCGGGGAAGCGCGGGTGCGCGTCCGGTACACCCTGTACGTGGACTCCGCGAACTACCTGCCGGTGCGTGCCCTCGGCTCGACCGAAACCTATGGCGGCAAGTCCGGGCCCACCGTCTCCCAGTACGCGACCAACGTCACGTGGCTGCCGCCGACCCAGGCCAACGTCGACAAGGCGCTGGTCACCATCCCCGACGGGTACACCCAGGTGAGCTCGCCGGCCAGCCAGTAGCCACCTGCACCGGCGGCTGAGTCCTTGATCCGGCCCGGCGACCCGAGCGTCGCCGGGCCGGATGCTGTTCCCTCCGGGCCGGGCGCCCCTACAGGTGTCGGCTGATCAGCCGCGGACGTCGCTGTCCTTCGCCTTGCGCTGCTTGTGCCGCACGCTGAGCCCGCCGAACAGGGTGAACCCGGTCAGCCGCAGCACGGGCGCATCGGGATTGCCGGACTCCGCGCTGCCCAAGTCGGTGTCGCGCCCGCCGAACAGCGCGATCCCCGAGTCGATCACCCGCATCTCCGGCGGCACTACGACGTCCACCCCGCCGAACACCGACGTGGCGTGCAGCGCGATCTCGCGCTGCGGCAGTTGAACCTCGCGGAAGTCCAGCGTCGCGCCGCCGAAGACCGTCACCGCGGCCATCCTGGGCTCGACGTTCCACTGCCCCTTCCGCGACGCGCCGCCGAAGATCGCGACGATCAGCTGGCGGCGGGTGG
>Ga0070698_100000252_pt1 | contig 53672 bp, 50 predicted proteins | sample KBSK1502metaG_FD_65477 | JGI IMG/M metagenome (GOLD analysis project Ga0070698, IMG submission 65477) | Corn, switchgrass and miscanthus rhizosphere microbial communities from Kellogg Biological Station, Michigan, USA - KBS K1-50-2 metaG | ecosystem: Host-associated > Plants > Roots >...
CTGCCGGCTACAACGCCCCGGGATCCAGTTGAACTGCCTCGCTGCGTACCGTCGCATTAGCTCGGTGAAGGCGAAGGCGCGTTTCGATGCGTCTTTCGGAACGCACCACTATCACTTTGCCGATTTTAAGAACTCGACAATCGCGCGCTGTTCTTGACCGGTAATATTGGCACGGAGACGCATGTGATGCACGATCACTTCCCATTGCGCGTCGCTATACATGGTGGGCGGTCGAATATTGTGACAGCGCAGACAATTATTAGACCAAAGCTCTTCGCCGCTAAGACCCATGTAGGAATCATTCGAGACTGCGCCGCCCGATTGCGTTGTTGTCTGATCTGCCTTAGGCCCGGCAAACATGTCCCAACACGCACACGCACAAATGAGGACAACCAAAGCTACGATGCAGCCGCGATTCCTTGCCATATCGGTCCTTTGGTTAGAAACCCATAGCTGTCTGAATAAACAGGGCGTTTCTATTGGGCTCGCCACTCGGCTGATCCCACTCATAAGCGGCTTTCAGTACCGTGCTGGGACTTAGCCAGTAATTCAGTCCGAGCGTCCAACGAGTCTCCCACGGGTCGCCTAGTCCGCTCGGGTCGCGACTCAGATGGTCCCAGCGGAAGACCAATTCGACATTCCTTACGAAATCGATATCTGCTTTGGTTGGGCGATAGGCGAGCTCCGCGTAACCGCCATCTTGTTTGCTTGTGAACGCAAGCGGTCCAAACCCAAGTGAGCCATCGGGGTCATAGACTGCATGATCGACGTGGCTCCATGCGTACTGCGCGAACAGATTGATGCGGCCTCTGAGCAGGTCGGAGTCGCGAGTTACCTCCAGGTCGACGGATTGAACCAAGGCTTGAACGTCATGAAAAGTCGTTCCCTGGAAGCCCGGCTTCGAGGTTTCAAAGCCATAACCGACTTCGACTCCCGGAATGGGTAGAAAGCCAACTCTGCCCCCGACTGCCTTATTATCGTTATTATCTGTGTAGCTATTGAAATCGAGCGTGCCAGCGGTGCGAGCATCGAAGGTGTTGAGGACGGGACCGTTGGAAACGTAGAAGGCATAGTCCGCTCGGGTCGGACCGATCGGAAATCCTCCCCGTACCTGGGCCCCGACCGATATATTGGGCAGGATGCCATGGTAAACACCTATCGGGCGATCAGGCAGCTTGTTAATCCATTGCGGCTCGAAGCGCTCTACGAAAACATTACTAGGACTGAAGAATTCTCCCACACCCAGCGCCATATAATCGTTGAGGAGATACGAAAGCTGGGCGTTCACAAGGTTGACATTTGTGCCACCGCCGCTGGGCTCGATTTCCAGTCGGCTGTCGAACAAGAGTTTCGGGGTCAATTCCCAAAGGAAAATTGGATTGAAAGAGGCCGAAAACGTGGAGACCTGGCCGTTGCGTGCCTCGAACATGCCTTCGGCCCATCCGGCGAGCAGGAATTTGGTCGTCCCGAGCAATGATCCTATTGATTCGGCGACGGGTCGAGAAAGCGCAGAGGCAACCTCCTTATGTAAGTCGCCGGCAGTTTGACTTGCAGGTTCCTCTTGTTTTGGAGCCGTGCTGGCAAGGGCACGGCCTTCGGAGCTCTCTTGCTTTGGACCTCCTGTTTTCTTAAGAGCGTCTAGCTCTTTCTTCATCGCTAACAGCTCGGCTTTGAGCTCATCGTATTCTTTCCTGGTAACATATCCGTCTGTTGTCGTGTCCTGCGCGCGAGCCGAGACGATTGTTAGGATGACTGCTTGAACAATCGCTGCCGGATAACAACGATGGATCTTCACTTTGGCTTTACCTCCTGGCCAGCGATCGGAGATAGTTGATCACATTCCAGCGGTCGGTGGGCGAGAGCCGCGTGCCATAATTCGGCATTGGTTTTTTGCCGACAGTAATCTTCCAGAACAGCTCCCCGTCTGTTTCTTCTCGAATCAACGGATCGGTGAGTTTGGCCGGATGAATACCCAGATCGGCTGCGTCAGGTCCATCGCCGTTTCCCGTCCTTCCATGACACGCAACACAACGCTTCACATAGACTTTCTGTCCCGCTGCGAGTGAGGATTGGCTCACAGCAACGGGGTTTTTCTTTCGCGCTTCTGTTGCCGGGGCGATCCACTTTTCTGTTGAGCCCGGTTCTCCTCCAGTGGCGGTGATAAGTGCCGAAGCAAGCAAGCTCATGAGAATTCCCAGCAGCTTTTTGTGAAAATCAAAAATGGTGACTGACCGGCAAACCGCGAGACAGTATGACGGTGATTCAGAGCGCGAAGCGTAGGGGATCACGCTCACTGCCCTACCAAGCTCCAGCCGGGGGGAATAGTGGGGCCGAAGGCGCCGGTAACAAAAACGTTGTTGTTAAGATACCAGATCGCTGTTTGACGCGAGCCAGGATTGTAAAGGAGATAATCCGGCTTCCCGTTTCCGTTAAAATCAGCGGCGGCTACCAACACCCAGCCACCGGGCGGAGTCGGCCCAAAAGCGCTCCCGATCAAGGTTGAGCCTGATAAATACCAAATTGCTGTTTGCCGGGTCGCGGAGTTGAACAAAGCGTAATCCGGATGGCCGTCGCCATTGAAATCCGCTACACCTCTCAGTCCCCAACCGGGTGGAAGAGTTGGGCCGAATGCAGAGCTAACGAAGATGTTGTTATTCAAAAACCAGATTGCTGTTTGGCGCGTGCCAGCATTGTAAAGCACATAGTCCGGCTTCCCGTTGCCGTTAAAGTCAGCGATAGCTACCAAGGCCCATCCGGCAGGCGGAGTCGGCCCAAAAGCGCTCCCGATGAACGTTGGCCCTGACAAATACCAGATCGCTGTTTGGCGAGAAGCGGAATTGAACAAGCCATAATCTGGATGGATGTCTCCATTGAAATCCGCTGCACCTCTTAGTCCCCAGCCGGGTGGAAGCGTGGGACCAAACACGCCGCTAACAAAAACGTTATTGTTTAGAAACCAGATCGCTGTTTGACGCGTCGCAGCATTGCGGACCACAAAGTCCGTGTGTCCATCGCCGTTAAAGTCAGCTACGATAGCCGTCCCTGCGCCAGGCAGAGGAGGCGGAGGAGGAGGGGGTGGGGGAGGTGTTGGCGTCGGGGTCGCACCCGTCACCGTCACGGTCCCTACCATGTTGCAGCATGCCCCGTGCGGGGTGCAGTAATACGGGAACGAGCCAGCAGTATTGAAGGTGTGAGTGAACATTGCTCCCTGAGCAAGAATTCCCGAATCCCAGAGCCCGCTGGGGTGACCTGGAGTACCTGAAGTGCTGCTATGACCAGTCGAACTCCAGGTCCACCGCACCGTGTCGCCTGGATGAATCGTTACCGATGAAGGCGTAAAGAGGAATCCGCCATTGCCAACCGTCACTGTAACTGTGGCGCCGCTGGCAACGCCAGGGCGCAAAATCAGAAGCGAAGTGATAGCCATCGCTGCTGCCATGATGTGGGATGAAGAGCTTTTCATTGCACCAATATTTCTGGGTGAGAATGTCAACGATTTGGTGCCAGATGCGATGCTGCAAAAGTAACGCGCTTGTTACCTTTACGGATTGTCTGAGGGCGCCATCGAAGCGCACTCCCCTGAGTGGTTAAACGTTCTGCTGCTAACCGTCAGCCTTCGAAACAACGCCGGAGCTCATGATGATTCGCGAATCGTATAACCTACGTGGCGCACCGTATGAATGAGCGGAGGATCGCTGATTTTTCTTCTCAGGCGTCCTATGAAAACTTCCACCAACTTGGTGTCATATTCGTGCGGGTGTTCCCATACTCGTTCGCATAACTCAGTACGTGTGAACACGCGGCCGGGTTCCCGCATGAGCACCTTTAGCAGCATCAGCTCGCGCACGGACAAATGAATGTGGCGCGCGCCGCGATGCACTTCATGGCTTGCCAGATCGAGTGTCAGGTTCCCAACACGAAGATTGAGTGTAGGTTCTTCCGGATACCGTCGTCCCAGCGCATTTACGCGTGCCACCAGTTCCCCCATTGCAAACGGCTTTGGCAAGTAATCGTCCGCGCCGAGTTGTAGTCCGGTCACACGATCCTTCACTTCCCCGCGCGCGGTCAACATCAGCACGCGACTGGCAAGATGTTGGGCACGCAGATGCCGCAGGACTTCAAAGCCATCTATCCCGGGCAGAATAATGTCCAGCACGATCAAATCGAACGGCATCGCCTTTGTCTTTTCCAGAGCTTTTTCACCGTCGTGGACGACAATTGGGTCGTGCCCGGCTTCGGTGAGCGTCGATGCAATTCGCCGCGCTAATCCAGCGTCATCTTCAACTACCAGGATGTGCATAAGTTTCCTAAGCAGGGACGGACCTTAAAACCGGGTCGTGAGTTGAGCTGCGACCAAGTGATTGTCGTTCCCTTGGCCGGTTGTTTCGTGTTGGTAGCTATATTGAAGCTTCAATTGAGTATGTGATGTAAAGCGGTAACCTGCGGCCAAGTCAATCCGCGCGAGGTCTTGACTCCAGCGAATGCTCCCGCCCAAGGGATCATTGACGTCGCCAAAGAGTTGCTGGTTCCAGCGAATCGCAGCGAACAGTTGCGGCGTAAACTTGTATTTCGCTTCGACGTAGTAAGCAAAGGTGTCTGCATTTCCTACTCGGGGCACCTGGAAACGCGCTTCATAAAACTCGACCCATACCTGTAAATGGCGCCACGCAAAGCTGGCGTCTTGCCCAAGAACAAATTCCCGGTAATCGCCAATGTCGCGCCCGGGCGGCAGCGTTGCTTCGGCTTCACGTCGAAAATATGGTCCTTCGCTCGCTGACAAACCAAAATTCCACGCCTCGTTAGGCCGGAAACCGAAACGCCCGCTGAAAGTCGGAGGGTCGAAACCGCTCTCTGTAACGTTCCACGACTCCGGACGCGACGATAACGATGCGTTCTTCATTTCCACAGCGTAATCAAATCGATCCAGCCGGCCTGATACAGAAATGCCACTGGCATAATTGGGTCCCCAGATTACCGGATTGAACGCGTACTTTTGGTAGTAGTACGGACCGTAGACGAAGTCGAACACCGAGAAAGGCGCGGACTTGTCCCGAATTGGCGTAACGTTTTCATAAACTATCGGTGCGTTGATGAAGGGATTTTCCCAGGAGAGATGCCGTGGCACCCAATTGCCGACGACCGTGGCGAACTTGCCGATTTGCAGAGTGAACCGACCATCATCCCAGGGCGTGATGCGCAGCGCATATTCGTCGAGCCGAATTTGAGCGCCGTTATCGCTCGGGTCAAAACCGCGATCCAGCCGCGATTGTGAAAAGAAATAAATGTGTGAGCCGACTTGCGCATCGAGAAAGAGTGTCAAACGCGGATTAAAAAGCGTGTCGATGCTGCTGTCGATGAGGCCGGGCGCCGGCTGCTCGAAGTGATAGATTTCCAAATCGAGAGTCCCGCTCAATCGCACGCGCAGATTATCATTAAACGCTGAGCCGGTAAGCGCGTTGCCCACCTGGTCGAAAAAATCATCGATGTCAAAGGCGCAGGCTGTGCAGGCAAAGAGGCACAGGCTGAGGACGCGCAGCTTCATGCAACAGCATTAACACCGTCCGCAGCAGGAAAGCGCACTTCAAATTCAGTCCAATCGCTTTCCGAGCGAACCAGGCATAAATCGCCCCCGTGTAATCTGGCGAGCTCGCGCGCCAAATTTAAACCGATCCCGTGACCCGACACGGCTGAGGGAGTCGAGCGATGATGAAAACGCTCGAAGATATTTTCGCCGGGCGGAATTGTGCGGCCCGTGTTCCCAACACTGAGCACAACATTTCTGGTCCCGCCAGCGCATGATGCGCTGACTCGGATTAGCCCACCGGGCCGGTTGTACTTTCGTGCGTTCTCAAGAAGATTCTGCACAATGAGGGAGGTATACTGTTTCTCTCCGGCCACAAATAAACCCGCGGCAAATTCCTTCTCGATTTTTACATCAGGCGAATCGGGAAGCGCGCTAAGATCATCGAGCCACTCATCGACGAGCTGACTAAGATTCACAGGTGTGGAGGCAATTTGAAGATGCCCGGCATCCATGCGCGACAAAAGAAGCAGATCGTCGATCACGCCGGTCAAACGACGCGTTTGATGGAGCAGGGCGGATAACTCTTCGTAAACTTCCGGCTTGAAGCCTTCGTGCGTCAGCAAAGTTTCCAGGCCGATGCGAAGCACCGTGACCGGGCTTTTCAACTGGTGAGACGCATCGGCAGAATATCGTGTCGATCTTTCCAATTCCTGTGTGGTTGAAGCCAATGCCGCTTCGGCGCGTTTTCGTTGCGCGCGATTCTCCTCCGAATCCAGCGCGAGTTTTTTCACGGGTGCCGAGAACCTGAGCGCTACCACATGGCTTGCGATGAACCCGCCTAATAAAAGCAACGCGCCTGCTCCGCCAATTTGCCAACGGAGGCGATGCAGTTGAGCCATGGAATAGGCGAGGGGATACACGCAAATTTCGTAAGCGGCCGGAAACAGCGATCCAGGATTGAGCCGTTTGTAAAACAAAAGCTGGGGCGCGCCATCAACATTGACCCGAAAGTTGTCTTGCTCGCGATCAGAATTCGCGACCGCACTCGCGATCTTTTCGTTGAGGGATGCTTGCGCAGATTTCGGGAGCGAGGGCAAATGCAGGTGGTCATTAACCCAGACGCCACTTCTCATTCCCGCTTCGGCGTTTTTCTCTTCAAGCTCAAGCGGTTTAAACCCGATGACGAGCGCGGAGATAACGTCGCCCGTGGAGCTCGAGAAGATCGGCACAGCTATCACTTCGTCGATGATTCCTTTGTCCGCCTCGGTACTCTCCCGGATGTAACCGATTTGTTGCGTGTCTGGCAATCTGCCCAAATTCAGTTGAGCTTCTGTTTTCGTATCCAGTTCGCCGACGTCGTAGGGATTCGGCGGCTTGATGACCATGCCTGCGCTGTCGAGAAACCGATAAAATTTCGCGTGCAGCGATTGCGCAGCCTGTTCCGGCGGCGGTTCGTCGCCTTCCATCAGATCGCGCAGCTCGTCCTTCGCGCTGGGATACAGCAGGTCGATTGCGTTATCTTCGATAGCCGCATGGATCCGTGGCTTGGCAGCAAGGATGTTGCAGCGCTCCGCCAGGGCTGCATGGCGCAATTCTTCGATCTTGTGCAGCGAGGAAATCTCGGCCTGAAAGTTCTCCTGCAAATTTCGTTCCGCGTCGGCGGTGACGTTGCGCTGCGCCAGGTAAAAACCAAGTGCGGTCAGCGTGACTACGATAACCATTATCGCGGTGAACAACCGAGTTCGAAAGCTTGCTACACCTTCGTCTCTCGCTTGGACCGCTGATCTCATGGAAAATCAACGTGCAGTGTCTGGCCGTCTTTCAGCTCGACAGGTTTCTCCCGCGTAGTCCTGCTGTCGATCCAGGCTTTAAGTGTGTAACGACCCGCAGGAAGTCCGCTTAATCGAAAGTGCCCGTCTGTATCTGTCATCACGAAATGCGAAGTACTCAATACCAGAATCAGTCCGCGCATGTGTTCGTGAATGTCGCACCGCAGCGTGACCAGGCCCGGCTTATCGAAAACTTCTGCCGGGATAGGGCGTTCCTCCGCGCGATAACGGCCAAGATCGAATCGCTTGGCAGGCGAGTAGGAAAAGATGTTGTGATAGGTGTCGTCAAGATTCGGGAATTCAACCCTGGTTCCAACTCGTATCGGGAGAAGCGCGGGAATGAACGTCAAATCCTTTTGCGCGACTTCTTTCACTGGGACCGAAGCTGGACGAGGGAAAGCACCGTCGAGGTAAACTACCGCAAGAGGCGGTTGCGTGGAAAGTACGCCGCCTTTGGTCACGATTTCGTATCTCTTGGCCTGAACAGGCGCCGAATGCGATTTCGGAAGTTCTACGCGCCCTTCGACGAGGGCGCCTGCCAAAAGCGCAACGGGCATGATGGAAAACACTGCGTTAAACCACAGCAACCCGCGGAGGCGCATTTTGCTAGGACTTTAGCAGCGTTTCACCAGTCCGAAAGTATTTGCGGAGGCATAAGGGTGCACGCGATTCGCCTGTTAGGTTTTTGGCCGAGTGGCAGCAATTGCCGGGACAGCGAAGAAAATCGTGGCGATCACGCTCCAGAATATCCCAATGGCACAGGCGATACCGAGACCGGTGAGCGCCGGGTTTTGTGCAAGGGCGAGCGACCCAAACCCGCTCACCGCAGTCAAGCCCGCAAGCAGGACCGGCTTTAACACGCCGGCAACATCATGCTCAATCTCGCGCGTCTTTTGCCACACCAGTACAACATATATCCCGTAGTCCACGCCGATTGCCAGAACGAGGCGGAACGAGAGCACATTGAGGAGATTCAAATTGATGTGCAACAGCTTCATGGAAGCAATCATTGCTCCAATCCCGAACGCCAGTGTGACGACCTGGATCATCCACAGACGAAAATTCCGATACAAAAGGGCCAGAAGCGAAATGTCGAAGATCGCCATTAACGCACTGATGATCAGTAGTTGGTGATGCGACCACGGCAGCAGGTCAGCGAGCGCATAACTCCATCCTGAGAGAATCATGGGAACTCCGGTTACTGGAAGTTCGCGTTCCAGGTCTTTGCTTTGCGCGTGCGCCAGGATCGGTTGGTTGGTTGTAACAAATCCGGTGGTCAACGCGGGATCGTTGCCAAAGTAGCGATCAACCAGGAACCACCAGCTGGATGATTTGGGCAGCTGCTCGCGCCAGTTCGGCAGAGGTACGCTGGGATTGGTAAGACGTTGTAAGTCATCAAGCAGGGTGAACGCTGGCGCGAACGACTCCCGACTGAAACCTTCAGTGTCCAGAGTTTGTTCCAATGTCTCGCGTGCCGCTGGAAAATTGATCGCGTTTACCTGTCGCCGATTTGCTTCCATCCAATCTGGAGAAAGACAAAGCGCAGCGGGAGTGGAGAAGCCCTTGATCTTTCCGGCCGCCTGGAGCTCGCGCCAATGGGCGACAATTTTCTGCCAGTAATCGTGTAGCTCCTGCGGATTCTCGGTGCGCACAATTGCCAACACCGGCTCCCAACGCACCGGCATTGTGTGCATGATTTTCTCAAGCGCCTGGCTTGCACGAATGTTCTTCGGCTGCAGCGAACGTGCGCTCGCTTCGAAGTGAATCGGCGGAATGGGCGAAAAACCGAGCGCAGTCAGGACCAGAAAAACAACACTTGAGAAAATCAGCATGGGCATGGGCCTTCGCACGGTCCAGTGCACATATTTTCTTACGCTTTCGAAAAGCCAATCATGAGGAATTGCCGCCTGTCGTTCCCGAACAAACAAAAACAAAATCGAACACATAAATAATCCGGCGACGAAAATGCCGATGGCAATTAGCACGCCCAATTCCGAGAAAGCCATGGAGCCGCTCAGGACCAGAGCGAGAAAACCGACAGCTGTAGTGAGTGCGCCGAAGAAAACCGCGCGCCCAAGTTTTGCTATCGACGTCGCGATCGCTTGACGGTGCGCCTCCCCATCCGAGCGCGCCTGGTGATAGCGCCCGATGGTGAGAATCGCGAAGTCGACTCCCAGGCCGACGAGAATCGCGCAGAACCCGACGCTGATCATGCTAAGTCGCCCGAAGAGAAGTTGCCCCAGAGTGAGAGCAACCAGGCAGGAGAGAAGAAGGCAAAAAGCCATGCCCAGCAGCGGAAGCCAACGGCGAAAACCCACAAAGAAAATTGTGCCTACCAGCAGAACCGAGCCAAGCAGAGTTGCCAGGACGTCGTAACGCATACTCAGCGAAATTTCGGAAGCAAAGGCCGAGCGCCCGGTCACCAGGACTTGCAACGGACCGCCATTCCATCCCTCGGCGGCGATTGCACGAAACTTATTTACTTCGCGCATCAAACGCTGGCATTCGAAAGCGCTGATGGATCGCTGGTTCGTTTCCGCCAGGAAAACTCGCATCGTGCGATCTGGCGATGTGAGTGGTTGCTCTTGCTCAATGATTGTGCTTTCTGCAAAAGGCTTCAGGGCTGGCGCGATCAAACCGAGAGAATCGAACGAGAGCTCGAACTCGGGCCGCGGCGATCCGGCTTCGATCTGTTGGCGCAAACGATGAAGCCGATCGCGAATTTTCTCCGGCTGCAGAACCGATATGGTCCCACGGAAGGCGTTTGGCTCCAGATTGAGAAGCAAGGGAACCGCGATTGATTGAAGATCGCGAATTCCATCAGGCGTGGACATTGGCGAACCGGCGAGCACGCGTGTGCACCAGGGCTCCTGGCGCAATCTTTCCGCAAACACCGGCGCAAACTCCTCCAGTTTCTCCACGTCATTCGGCTCGCTTTGGAGCGCGAACGTCAGCTCTCGTGTTTGCTCAAAATCGCGATCGTAAATCTTGAGACCTTGCACCGACGAAAACTTACCGGGCAAAACGTTGAAGATTTCCGAATCAAGGTGGAGCGAGGTTACGAGAATTGCGATGCAAGCGACGGTCAGCACGGCAACGCCGCACCACACCAGCGAGCGGCGCTGGGTTATGGTTCGGGCGATGAAATCACTGATGCGCATGAACGAGCCATCATTGAACACGAATCGACGTCCGTACGCCAATGCTGTAGCCGGGATCGCTGATCCCGGCCATCGTTTTAATCGCTTAGATGGAGGGGCGAGCGGCGCGAGGCCGCGACGTCGCAGGAGCTCCGCCCTCCAAACCCGATCTCCTTAAAACCGGAATACGAATGTCTCGTTGCCGGCCGCGTATCGCATGGTCTTTCGGTTCGGCGTATGAAGGAATTGACCTCGTAACCCAAGCCAGCCGCGCAGTCGCGAGGGGGCTTGTGCTACGGGGCCGGACCATCCATGGCCGGCCAATCCTCCTTTGACTTCAGCGAAGGTCGCGTCCTGCCGCAGCGAAAGCAGCGTAATTCCAGGGCCTTTCGAGACCGTTAATTCGAAGTCGCCGGTTTTAGAAAACCGAACAAGCACCTCGCCAATGAGCGTTGTGTTCGGCGCGCGATACATTAGCTGGCCGCTATCGATCTGCCATCCGGTGGTTGGTTCGGAAAATTCATGATGCGAAATAGTTGCGCAGCTTGTTACGTAAAATGAGATAATCGTTAGTAAAGCCACAAACCCTGTAGCCACGGCCCTGCCTCCCGCGCCGTAGTATCGCGAAGGCGAATGGGCCGTGAACGGACTTATCATGTTGCGCCAGCCAGTTCGAAAGATGCCGACGCGTCCTGTTTCTTCATACATCGCGGCGCTCATCGTCTGTTGATGTTAGCAAATTGTCTAGATTTTGGTACGGCGGGGCGCGGCGGCGACCACAGCAATTTGTGCTAACGTGTGCGCCAGAAGATGAAGTTGATTGATCGATTTGTAAGCCGCGAGCTGATCGTGAACGTGTTGTTTGCCATCGCCGTGCTGAGCCTTGTGCTCGTGGTGGGAAATATTTTCCGCAAGCTCCTGCCTTTGCTGGTGAATCACGACGTGCCCATGGAATACCTGATCACTTTCATCGCCTACGTGCTGCCGTTCTCACTCATCTTCACAATTCCCTGGGGATTGCTGACCGCTATTCTGCTCGTGTTCGGGCGGCTCTCCGCAGACAATGAATTGATCGCGCTGCGGGCGAATGGTGTGAGCGTTCCACGCGTGTGCGTTTCGCTTTGGGGCGTCGCTCTCATCTGCACTGCGTTTTGTCTCTGGCTCAATGTGCAGGTTGCGCCAGCAGCGCAGGAAAAATTGCGAAGCACCATTTTCGATCTCGCGACGCGCAATCCGATGGCGCTCTTTGGCAGCGATCAGGTGATCGATCAGTTTCCCGGGCGCAAAATTTATGTTGGGAAAAAAGAGGGCAACAAACTGCAGAACATCACTGTGTTCGAGTTAAACCAAAACTCGCTGCCGGTGAAGGTGACTTATGCCCGCACTGGCATGCTGGAAGCCGATTTGGCGAACAAGCAGATTCTCATGCACCTCTACCAGGCGCGTTATCAGGAGCGTGACGAAAAGGACCCGTCCAATCTGCGAAAGATACGCGACGGAATCAACATGGTGGAAGGGACATTGCCCATCAGTCTCGAAGAACTTTACGAGAAAGAGAAAAAACGGCCGAGCCGGTCTGCGTTGTCGATCGAACAATTGCTGGAACAATTGAAAAGCGAGGACAAACGCGAACGCAGCGCCAGCCGCACTGAAATTAATAAACGGTTTTCATTTCCGTTTGCGTGCGTTGCGTTCGCGATCATCGGGGTGCCGCTTGGCGTCACCGCGCACCGTCGGGAGACCTCAATCGGGTTCGCCATGGGTTTGATCGTCGCCACGACCTATTTTCTGTTTGTTATCATCGGCGATACGCTGCGTGGAAATCCGCACGCCCACCCGGAACTATTAGTCTGGTTTCCGAATGTTCTTTTCATCCTACTTGGTTGGCTTTTGTTCCGGCGCCTGGCGCGGCAATAGATCGTCCTCGCAGTATGACCGAACTTAAAATCGGGTATCCTTGCGGACCGAAGGCGGACCGGCTCCATTAGCATGCATCTAGGATCGATGTTGGAGACGGCCTGCCCTCAGGCCGTTCCCCAGCGCAACGGTCAACCCGACGTCAGGCTTCCTCCGGCTCCGGTCCCAGCGAGAGCGAAGGCGCGCTTGCTGCGCGAGTCGCTCGACGGTGGAAAGCCGGCATCGGTAAGGTGTTCCACAAATAAACGGCCACGCAGGCGAGCACTAAAACGGACGCATAACCTCGGATGTGCTTGAGCAGGTCAATCGCCCAGAGCGTTGCTTCAAGTTTCTTATCAATCAGCATCACGTGCACGATCATTGCTGTGCTCGCCGCTGAGATTATGAAATGAATGATGCTTAATCTGAGACTGACGCCCAGGGCGACGGCACTAACCACCGCGCCCCACACCAGGTAGCGCTCATGCATCTGGCCCAGCAGCGCAAACATCAGCAGCCACGGAGCGGTGATCGCAATCAGGACGCGAGGATCGCGATCACGAACCTGTCGCGCGGCGCCGTATGCGCATGCTGCGAGTGCGCCAAGATAGAGCAGCCGCAGGATCCATTGCAGCGTGAGATGGAAATCCAGTGATCCAAAATTAACCGACCAGAATGGATCCTTTAATGACCACCCAAGCTTGGAGAGAAGTGAGGGAAAATTGTAACACGAACTGATGACAAGATAGGGGTAATGCTCGCTGCCATAGAGAAAGCCAACCCGCAGCCACGCAAAGCTTCCTCCTGCGAGTGCGCCAATCGCAAATGTGGCGCATCCGGCGATTCCGGCGATCCACGCTCCCCGATGTGGTAATTTGCGTTGCAGAAACAACAACGAACTAAAGCCAGCGACCGCGACAAGTGCGATCCAGGCCGCCGGCGTACGCAGAAGCCACGGCGATGCGATTACTGCCGCCGTCGATATGAATCCTGCAAGCACACGCAGCGCGCGGTTCCATCTTTTTTGCCACAACGGCCAAAGCACAAAAAACAGGGCCACGAATAACAGCTGCCCCTTAAACATTGCGCCGATGGCCAGCAGACAACCACATACGAACCATCGATTTTTCAGCGCTGCGAGCGCAGCAAACAGATAAAACGGCAGGATCCATACGTCCCATTGCGGCCATCCATGCGCGTCAAGAATCATGGACGGCTCAAGCCACGCCACGCTCGCAGCAGCAAGACCGCAAATCGAAGCGCGATGTTGAAGCGTCAGGCTACTAGGCGAGTCCGACTGCGTTGCGCGTGACTGGCGCACCAGACACAAGCGAACCAGAAGAAAGACCGCCACTGCGGAAAGCAGTTCGCATAAGAGATTGATCTTCAATAATGGGTTTACCAGCTTGGGGTGCCCGTCGTCGACGCCGGGGAATTGGTTGCGCACTTGCCTTGCCCAAATTGCCATGACCAGAAGTCGCAGTGGCGGATAGTCGAGACCATAATCGTTATTGTACGCCTTATGCTTCACCCGGTCGTAGAGCGCGAGGTAACCGCGGCCGAATCCCGTTAATGAATTAGCAGACGCTTCGTCGGGCGATAACCGACGCGCCTCTTTCATGGTCTCGCTGCCCCAGTAAAAAGCGTTGACGATGTCGTGCTGATAACGCACGTGCCTTGTGCTTTCCCCGATCCACCGGCGTAACTGAATGCCACCGAGGAAAAGCGCAACGATTAGAAACGCAAGCAGTGTATGCCGGAGAAATTTACTGGCGTAGATTTGGCTAAGCAGCGCGCGAATGCCCATGGATACCCGTGATAAAGACAGCAGTTAAATTCGAACGGTTACACTGCGTGATTCGAAATATGTTCTTCCCATTCGGTTGCGGCGACATCGATAGCCGTATGAAGATTCTGATTCACGTCGAGAAAATTCGCTGTGCGGCCGGGTTTCGAATGTACGGAACACCTAATGCACATCAACAGCCATGACCGACAGATAAAATTGGCTCCAGAGGTAGGATTTGAACCTACGACCCGCCTAAGGCGAATTAACCGCCAGGCGTCCATCGGGGTTCTGCAGAACGCACACGAAGAATGTATTCAAAGCTCAAAATTGGCTCCAGCGGTAGGATTCGGCCGTACGTTCCCCTGTGTTTGGTGCGACGTAAGCTCAGTTTGCCTGGGTAATCAAGCGAACTCTTGAGCTACCCGTGCGGACTTTTTCACTGCTGTTTGCTGGCAATTTTGCTGGCACTTATTTTTGTTCGGGAATTATTGGGAGGTGCCGGCTTTTCGGGCGAAACATTCGCTTCGAAAAAATCAGCGGAAGTCAGCGCACGCGAGATCGGGTGTTCAATCTACCGCTTTCAGACTGGCCAAAGATTAAAGAAGAAGCTCGACCAGCGAGGATTGGTTCTGCAACGATAATAAGGACCTTTCGGTTCGCAAAATCCGACGTATGAAAAAACAAGATACGCTGTCGATTAAAGCGCAGCTTCTTCGAGGCGTGTTTTACCTGCTTCTATTGTCGGCCGGGACAGTGCTGGCTTTTCTCCGTCCCGGAGTGCCGGCGAACAGTTCACAGCGAACACTTACATTCAAAGAGCGCGTGGCTCATCAGCGAGCCATTGAAGAGGTTTACTGGCGTTATCGCATCTGGCCAGAGGAGCGCCGTGATCCTAAGCCGTCGCTCGATGCCGTGATGTCTCAGGCGCAGCTGGAAAAGAAAGTCCAAGACTATCTGCGCAACTGGCAAGCGCTGGAGGCTGACTGGCATCGGCCAATCACTGCCGAGCAATTGCAGGCTGAAATGGATCGCATGGCACAGCACACCAACCAGCCCGAGGTGTTGCGCGAAGTGTTTGCAGCACTGGGGAATGATCCGTTTGTGATCGCCGAGTGCCTGGCAAGGCCAGTATTGGCTGAGGGTTTGCTAAGAAAAATCCACGACGATTATCAAGAACGGTTGAACTCCCGGCGAGGGAGCGTGGAAAACCAAAAAAGGAAGCCAGTCGCAGCGGTGACTCGTAGCTATACCCTTCCCATCATATCGACCGTCCCAAACGGATGCGTTGATGATACGTGGACAGCCACTAGCACGACCAGCGCGCCCGCTGGCCGAAGCACTCACACAGCCGTGTGGACTGGCAGCGAAATGATCGTCTGGGGAGGATGGAACGGGAGCACCTTCTTTGACACGGGCGGGCGATACAATCCCAGTACGGATAGTTGGACGGCCACCAGCAGCACCAACGCGCCCGCTGGCCGATACGCGCACACGGCAGTGTGGACCGGCAGCGAAATGATCGTCTGGGGCGGAGGTACTGGCAGCACCTTCTTTGACACGGGCGGGCGATACAATCCCAGCACGGACAGTTGGACAGCCACCAGCATCGTCGGCGCGCCAAGCGCCCGATACGTTCACACGGCAGTCTGGACTGGCAGCGAAATGATCGTCTGGGGCGGATACGGCGGCACCTTTTTGAACACCGGCGGGCGATATAACCCCTTCACAGATGGTTGGACCCCCACCAGCGCCACCGGCGCGCCCACCGGCCGAGGCTTTCATACGGCAGTGTGGACCGGGAGTGAAATGATCGTCTGGGGCGGCTACCCAAATACTAACACCGGCGGCAGATACAATCCCGGCACCGATAGTTGGACAGCCACCAGTACCCCGGGCGTGCCTTCTAGCCGACAACGGCATAAGGCGGTCTGGACTGGCAGTGAGATGATCGTCTGGGGCGGAGAGTACAACGGCGGCTATTTGAACACCGGCGGGCGATACAATCCCGGCACCGACAGTTGGATGGCGACCAGCACTATCAACGCGCCCGCTGGCCGATACGGGCACACGTCGGTGTGGACTGGGAGTGAAATGATTGTCTGGGGCGGCTACCCAAATACTAACACCGGCGGGCGATACAATCCCGGCATGGACAGCTGGATAGCGACTAGCACCACCGGCGCGCCAAGCGCCCGATACGTTCACACGGCAGTCGAGACTGGCAGCGAAATGATCGTCTGGGGCGGAACTGATGATATCAGCCGTTGGAACACAGGCGGGAGATATTGCGCGCAATCTGGCCCGACGCCAACACCGACACCTACGCCCAGTGAGGCGCCTTGTTCGGTGATCGGCACAGAGCCTCCCTGTGGCAGCACAGTCTCTACCCAACCGAGTGATTTCGTTGTCAACATGAGCGCTCCAGTGGATCCGGAAACCCTACAAGCCAGCGATTTTATGTGTAACGGAATCCCGGCGAACTCGGTTAGCTACTCGCCAGGCTCGGGCACCATAACCTTCCACTTCAATGCCTCGCCCGTGGCACAGGGCGACAACACAGTGGCTATTCCCGCAGGTGCTTTTGACTGCGCCGGCAGCAGGCAAGGGGTGGACGGATTCAGCTGCACGTTTACTTATCAGGCGTCTACGCCTACACCAACGCTCACCCCAAGGCCCGCTCCAACGCCGCGACCTCGCCCGACTCCGCGGCCGCGCGGAACACGGTAAAGCAGCCAAGAGGCAAAGCCGAACGCGCCTGGCATTAGCCGACAGCTAGGCTGTGCAACTTAACGATCGTCTGGGCTCCTGTTGCTTCATATTCATCCAAAGCAGGGCAAACCACCAATGCTCCTCTCGCGTAGGTCTCATGGACGGCTCGACTGGAGTGGCCCAGGGCTGCTTGGGCTGACTGTAAGCGCCTTAAAAATTGGCTCCAGCGGTAGGATTCGAGCCTACGATCCGCCTAAGGCGGATTAACAGCCAGACGTCCTTTGAGCCAAGCTCGGCCTTGCCCCGATTTAAGAGCTTTCTCCCGCGCGAGAGCGGCGGATCGAGATGAGATTTGCTCGGAATAGACAAGTTTCCACGGCCCACGAAATCGTTTCGTTGTTCTGGTCAAGGTATGTGCCGGGTCATTGTGCTGCTGTGAGCGCCGGGTGAGGTCGTCCGTTTGGCCAATGTACAGTTTACCATCCGGATTTTGAAGAACGTATTCAAAACTCAAATTTGGCTCCAGCGGTAGGATTCGAACCTACGACCAATCGGTTAACAGCCGACCGCTCTACCACTGAGCTACGCTGGATCTCTGTATCGAAAAAATCGCGGGCGTATATTTGCGTAGCGACTCTTTTGAAGCAACTACCAATTATTTAATCCGACAGCATCGGGATAGGCCACGCAGTTGGCAGAAAATTTGGTTGCGGGGGCGGGATTTGAACCCGCGGCCTTCAGGTTATGAGCCTGACGAGCTACCAGGCTGCTCCACCCCGCATTTCGAGAGTAATTTCGATATCGACATTGTGCAAATCGAAAAAGCATTTGTTCAATGACAGCGAGGTGAAATAGCGATCCTATTTGCGTTCGCCTCCGCGTGTGACTTCGTTGATGCGTGACCAAAAAATCTGCTGCCAAAATCGAAACCGGAAAGATTCTCGTCGGCACAGCCAGTTGGTCGGACCCTGGCTTTGTGGAGCGTTGGTATCCGAAAAAGATGCCGGCGAGCGAGCGGCTTCGATGGTATGCGCAGCATTTCGACATGGTCGAGGTCAACTCGACATTTTATTCTGTGCCAGAACCGAGAATGGTGGAGCGCTGGTGCGCGGCGACGCCGGATGATTTCACATTCGACGTAAAGTTACATCAACTGTTCTCCTTCCATTCAACACCGGCAAAGCTCTTGCCGCCGGATTTACAACGACGAGCAGAGACAGATGGCAGGGGAAACGTGAAATCGACGCCGGATTTACAGGAAGCCCTGCTCAAAATTTTTCTGCGCGGGACGTCGATTTTTTGCGACGTGGGAAAGCTGGGCGTCCTCCTTTTGCAACTCTCGCCCGCGTTTTCTCCACGGAAACATGAGCTAGGCGAACTCGAGCCATTGGTCGATATGCTTCGTGATCACAAGCTGGCGATCGAATTCCGAAATCGCAATTGGGTAGTCGGCGATCAGTTGCGATCGACAACCGATTTTATGCAAAAGCATCATACAATTTTTGTGAACGTGGACGCGCCCGACTCGGATCATTTCATGGTCATGCGGTCGGACGTCGATGAAGTGACGAATTCGAATGTCGCATATCTGCGGCTGCATGGGCGCAACGCGAAAGGCTATATCACCGGCAAAACTGTGGCCGCGCGTTTTGATTACGATTACAGCGAGAATGAAATAGCAGAAGTCGCAGAGCGCAGCAGGAAACTGGCGCGAGAAGCGCGCGAATTGCACGTCATTTTTAACAATAACAATCTCGATTACGCGCCGCGCGCGGCGCTTCGCTTGCGCAAGGCGCTGGGTCAAATCGTAAAGACGCCGGCACAGACAGCGGAGCTGTTTTAGTTTAGGTTCGAAAGTGCACGACCTACGTCCCGCGCAGAAATCTCCATGGGATTATGAGTCGCGGTTACCAGGATCGCTTGCGCGACTGAAGCGTTGGTTGGTGGCGCATCACATGACCCTGATGACAATTGCCGACACACCGCACTCCATCGCTTTTGGCTCGGCGATCGGAATTTTTTTCGGATTCACGCCGCTCTATCCTTTAAAAACATTATTGTCGATCGCAGTGGCATGGGTTTGCCGATGCAACAAGATCGCCGCTGCGATCGCAGTGACGTTGCACGATGTACTAATTTGGGCGATGCCTGCGATCTACGTTGCCGAATACCATTTGGGGTGTTGGACCTTGAACCGCCCGGTCGCACGCCGCATACATTTGCGGCAATTCGGGTTGCGCGACTACATCGATTGGCATGTGTTTTCACGGGTCGTTTGGCCTGCCTTTTGGCCAGCCTTCGTTGGTTCGCTCTTCCTCGCCATCCCTTCGGCGATCATTATCTATTTTGTGATGCGGTTACTGGTGAGTCGGGCGCGGATGCCACAGAAGATCGGCTGACCAAAGGTGGAACCGTCGCGGCGGCGATTCTTCAATGCGTGGCAAAACTGCCGCTTTGATGCCTGATGTGTGCACCTTCGGTGATTCCTTTTTGGCATCGTCTTCGGAGAAGCCGATCCACCTTTGACGTTACAACGTGTTGCGAGGGCGTTTGCCAATCAGAACGCGTCGATTAAGGTGCTCCGGTTCAAGGGTGTTTATGCATTTATCACGTCGATTTCTCATCTTTTTTTCCGTGTTTCTCGCCGGCGCGGCGCTTCTCCGCTCGGCTGCTGCAGCAGAGGCATATCTCATTGCCGATGCGCAAACGGGCTATATTTTGGAAGAACAGGAATCGAGGAAAAAACTGCAAGTCGGCAGCCTGACGAAAATCGCGACTGCAAGTGTTGTGCTCGATTGGGCGGAACGCAGATCGGGCGATCTTAACCAGGCAGTCCCGATCCCGCAGGAGGCGTTTGTCGGCACTCTTGAAAACAACATTGGTTTTCAGCCGGGCGATAGCATCACCCTGCGAGATCTTCTCTACGCAGCGCTTGTTCAGTCCGATAATATTGCGGCCTATACGCTGGCGTACCATGTCGGTGCGAAGGTCGAGTCGCTAGCGCCCGCCCAGGCGAGCTCGAAATACACGCCAGTTGATCCGTTCGTCGCCCAGATGAATGCGCTGGCCAAGCAGTTGAAGATGGACCGTACGCGTTTTGTTAATCCACATGGCGTCGATTACAAGGTCAAGCCGCTGCCATATTCGACAGCGGAAGACATGGCGCGTCTCACTCGCTACGCGATGAACAAAGCCAGCTTCCGCTTTTATGTGTCGCAAAAGGAACGCCAAATCTCATTCGATCGAGGAGGGCGTCGATTGAATTACGTGCTCCGCAACACAAACGAACTCCTCGGGAAAATGGGCATCGACGGTGTCAAGACTGGGCGCACCGCGCGATCCGGTGATTGTTTGATTCTTTATGCCAATCGTCAGGCAGAAGTTGTTCGCCAGGGCCAGATGGAAACGGTCTATCCGCGTCATTTGATGGTGGTCCTCCTGGGTAGCACAAATCGATTCGGTGAAGGCACAGCCCTTTTGCAACGCGGCTGGCAGCTGTACGACCAATGGGCTGCCGGCGGTCGCGTGGCCGATTCAAAGAAAATGCTTTGATTGAGCGTTTGCAAAAATGAAGCCACGGATTGGCGTCCTGACCAGCGGTGGCGATTGCCCAGGACTTAACGCTGTCTTGCGCGGCGTGGTGCTCGCGGCGGAGAAACTTGGCTGGGAAGTAGTTGGTTTTCGTGACGGGTTCGAAGGACTTCTTCCACCCGGCAATCATGTCATTCTCGATCGCCAAAGCATTACCGGAATCATGGCGCTTGGCGGCACGATCATCGGCACGACAAATCGCGGTCATTTTGTCGCCAAGGTTGGTGCAGGCAATCGGACCATTGTGCCTGCAAACGTCATTGCAGGCGCCAAGAAGATACTGGACGAGCTTCAGGTAAAGGCGTTGATCATTGTTGGCGGCGATGGCTCGATGGTGACAGCGCAGCAATTGCAGGAAGCCGGTATTAATTGCATCGGCGTCCCGAAGACAATCGACAACGATCTCGAAGCTACTGCGACAACATTCGGATTCGATTCCGCTGTCGCCGTCGTAATGGACGCCCTCGATCGGGTGCATACTACAGCGACCAGCCACAGGCGAGTGATGGTTGTAGAAGTAATGGGACGCCACGCCGGTTGGATTGCGTTGCACGGCGGCATCGCTGGTGGCGCTGATATTATTTTAATTCCCGAAATTCCATTCGATTTCGACATGATCGCGAGCTTGGTCAAGGCGCGCGAGGCGGCCGGCTATCTGGGAACTGTTGTTGTGGTCGCAGAAGGTGCGCGGCCAAAACATGGCGAACAGGTGAAGCGCGACGTGGAAGGCGGCGAATTTCGCCTGGGCGGAATCGGAGAAATTGTAGCGCGCGAGATTGCGAAACGCACCGACAAGGAAACACGCTGCTGCGTTCTCGGCCATCTGCAACGCGGAGGCGCGCCCACAACGCTCGATCGGATTTTGGGTACGCGCTTCGGCGTGAAGGCAGTCCAGCTGGCCAACGAAGGACATTTTGGGTCGATGGTCAGTTACCAAAATTATCAGGTTCGCCAGGTGCCGATCGCGGAAGCCGTCAATCGTCTCAAATTGGTTCCGCCCAACGGCGAAATGGTGCAGACCGCACGTGACGTCGATATTTCTTTCGGCGATTAACACCTGTCATGTTGAGCGAACCGAAACATCTCTGGTTTGTCGCCCTGAGTCTCCCTGAATAGAATCCAAGATCCTTCGCTCCGCTCAGGATGAGAGGGAAAAGCATTGATGAAAATCGTCCTCGCATATTCAGGCGGTCTCGACACATCGATAATCCTGCGCTGGCTCAAGGAATCCGCCTCAGGCAGACCGGCTGAGATCATTGCTTTTTGCGCCGATATTGGTCAGGAAGAAGAACTCGACGGATTAGAGGTCAAAGCGCTGAAAACAGGCGCATCGAAGTGCATCATCGAAGATCTGCGCGACGAATTCGCACGCGATTTCATCTTTCCGATGTTCCAGGCAGGCGCGATTTACGAAGGACAATATCTGCTTGGCACGAGCATCGCGCGTCCGCTGATCGCAAAGCGAATGGTGGAGATCGCGCGCGTGGAAAACGCCGACGCCATTGCCCACGGCGCGACAGGGAAGGGGAATGATCAGGTTCGCTTCGAATTAGCTGCCGCGGCGCTCGCGCCTGAATTACGGGTGATCGCACCCTGGCGCGAGGAACGCTTCCGTAAACAATTTCCGGGGCGCAGCGAGATGATTGGATTCGCAAAAGCAAACGACATTCCGGTTGAAGCAAGCGTTGAAAAACCGTACTCGATGGATCGCAATCTGCTCCACATCAGTTATGAGAGCGGAGTCCTGGAGGATCCGTGGTTCGACGCGAGCTCGCCTGAGATGCGCGCCATGTACAAATTGAGCGTCGCCCCGGAAGACGCGCCTGACCAACCGGAATATGTCGAGCTACAATTCGATCGCGGAAATTGCATTGCTGTGAATGGAAAATCATTGTCGCCGTTGGAAGTTGTGCAGACCCTCAACAAGTTGGGCGGCAAACATGGGATCGGTCGCGTAGACATCGTGGAGAACCGTTTTGTTGGAATGAAAAGCCGCGGCGTGTACGAGACGCCCGGCGGCGCGATCCTGCATTTTGGTCATCGACAAATTGAAACGCTTACCATGGACCGTGAAGTAATGCGTTTGCGCGACAGTCTCATTCCAAAATACAGCGAAATTATTTACAACGGTTTCTGGTTCTCGCCTGAACGCGAGGCGTTACAAGCGCTGATGACGGAAACGCAACGCGATGTGAGCGGGCTCGTTAGGCTAAAACTTTACAAAGGCAACATCATCGTCGCCGGACGCAAGAGTCCCAAGAGTTTGTACGATCCAGAGATCGCAACGATGGAAGGCGCCAAGTCACCATACGATCAGAGCGACGCGACTGGATTCATTCGACTCAACGCCCTGCGATTGAAGCTGCGCGCGGTGCGCGATCAGTCCGGCTAGTCGACGGGTTCGCATACTGTTGCAAGCTCCGCGTCGCGCAACCTTGCGACTGGTGGTTGTCGAACTTATATTTGGGAGGCGCATTCAGCGCGAGAAAGTTAAGAGGTCATTATGCCAACGACAATTGCTGCCCCAAAAGCCAAAAGGATGCCGGAAGCGGAGGAGGATTTTCTACCACTACATGGCACTGACTATGTTGAATTTTATGTCGGCAACGCCAAACAGGCGGCGCACTTCTACAAGACAGCCTTCGGATTTCAAAGCCTCGCTTATTCCGGCCCCGAAACGGGAACGAAGGATCGGGCGAGCTACGCGATTCGCCAGAATAAACTGACGCTTGTTCTGACAACTCCGATCCGACCGAATCACGCGATTGCCGATCATGTTCACAAACACGGCGACGGCGTGAAAGTGCTGGCGCTCACCGTGGAGGACGCAACCTCAGCATGGGAGGAGACCACGAAGCGCGGCGGTAAGAGTTATATGAAACCGACGACTCTCTCGGATGAAAATGGTGAGTTAGTCATGAGCGGAATTCACACTTACGGTGAGGTCGTTCATCTGTTTATTGAACGGCAGAATTATCGCGGTCCCTTCATGCCGGGATTTCGCAAGTGGAAATCGAATTACAATCCGCCCGACACTGGCCTGCAATATGTCGATCATTGCGTAGGCAACGTCGCCTTGGGTCGAATGAATCCGTGGGTAAAATTTTATGAGGATGTAATGGGGTTCCGCAATATCCTGAGCTTCGACGACAAGGATATCTCCACTGAATACTCCGCGCTCATGAGCAAAGTGATGAGCAACGGCAACGGTTTCGTGAAGTTTCCGATCAATGAGCCCGCGGAAGGCAAAAAGAAATCACAGGTGGACGAGTATCTCGAATTTTACGACGGCGAGGGTGTCCAGCATGTCGCAATGGCGACCAAGAACATCATTGAAACAGTCACGGACTTGCAGAAGCGCGGCGTTGAATTTCTGAACATACCTTCCAACTATTATGACACGCTGCTCGATCGCGTTGGCCACATCGATGAAGAGTTGAATGCATTGAAGAAGTTGGGGATCCTCGTCGATCGCGATGACGAAGGTTATTTGCTTCAGATATTTACCAAGCCAGTAGAAGACCGGCCGACGCTGTTTTTCGAAATTATTCAGCGCAAAGGCGCGAAGAGCTTTGGCAAAGGGAATTTCAAAGCGCTGTTCGAGGCCATCGAGCGCGAACAGGCTGCACGAGGCAATTTGTAGTTTGTCATGTTGAGCGAAGCGAAAACATCTCAGATTGTTTGCATCTGGCAGGAACGATGTGAAAAGAACCACTGATCAGAGATTCTTCTCCCGCGCCTGCGGGATCAGAATGACAGAGTAGAGAGGAGCATTCGACAATGCCGTATTATCAAAGACTGGGAGAGATCCCGAGGAAACACCACATCTGGTTCCATCGCAACGGATCGAGCCCGAGTTATCAGAACGAAGGCATCGCCTATGAGCACGTGTTCACCACGCAAGGATTCGATGAGGCGTACTCGATCATGTATCACCTGCGCCCGCCGACTCGGGTGCGCAATGTCGAGTTGATCAAGCATTGGGAGCCAAAAAAAGTAACCGATAGTCCGCTGCGACATCATCACTTGAAGACAGCTAGTATTCCGAGACGCGGCGATCTCTACACCGGACGCGTTCCGATGTTGTTTAATCAGGACGTGATCGCGTACCGCGCCAAGCCTGCGAAGGCGTACGACAAGTTTGAATATTATAAAAACGGTGGCGCCGATGAGATCATTTTCGTGTTTCACGGCAGCGGCGTGATGGAATCTGTTTTCGGCAAACTGCCTTATCGCGCCGAGGATTACATTGTCATTCCGCGTGGAATTACTTACCGGATGGTGCCGGACAAAATTGACGAAGAAGATTATCTCATTCTCGAATCAGTCGGTCCTGTCCGGATTCCGCAGCGTTATCTGAATCACGAGGGGCAAATCAAAATGGGCGCGCCCTACTCGGAGCGCGATCTTCACGGTCCCCGCGAAATAATTACGGTCGATAAAGAGGAAGATGTCGATGTTCTCGTCAAGGATGGACCGCGACTCACGCGGGTGACACTGGCCCATCATCCGTTCGACGCGGTCGGCTGGGACGGTTATCTCTATCCCTTCACGTTCAACGCTCAGGATTTCGAGCCGATTACCGGCACGGTGCACCAACCTCCACCGATCCATCAGACCTTTGAGATTCGCGGATATGTAGTGTGCACGTTTGCACCGCGCGTGCTCGATACGCATCCGGAAGCCGTAAAAATCCCATGGGTGCACGACAACGTCGAGGCTGACGAAGTTCTGTTTTATGTGCGCGGGAATTTCGGTTCGCGGCGCGGGATCGAGAGCGGTTCAATCACATTGCATCCGCGAGGCATTCCACACGGCCCGCACCCGGGAACGATCATGGCAAGCAGGAACGCGACACGCACGGAAGAACTCGCAGTGATGTTCGACACGCAACACACGCTCGAGCTCACCGAAGAATCGCTAGCGTTGGACGATCCGAAATATCCACAAAGCTGGCTCGATTAGGTCGATCGCGCTGTGTCAGCGTGATCGCAAAAGAGCGGAGCTAACCTTTAAACGCAGTTATGATTCAGCGCAGCAATTCAGATCTGGACGTCGAGGAACGATTCACGCGCGAGGGCAATCGTTTGCGGGAAAGCGATCTCGACAGAATCGCGGATGCGTACCGCGAGTTACTTCAGGGCATCGGGGAGGACACTGGTCGAGAAGGTCTCCGGCGCACGCCCGATCGCGCGGCGCGCGCCTTGGAGTTTCTCACGCAAGGCTATCGGCAGAATCTCGACGAGATCATCAACGGGGCGGTTTTCGAGTCAGGTGCTAGCGAGATCATTCTGGTGAAAGACATCGAGCTCTATTCGTTGTGCGAACATCATTTGCTTCCTTTCATCGGCCGTGCGCACGTGGCTTATCTTCCGAACGGCAAAGTGATCGGCTTGTCCAAGGTTGCGCGGATTGTCGACGTTTTTGCGCGTCGTCTGCAGATCCAGGAAAATCTTACCACTCAAATCGCGGAATCGCTGATGAGATGTCTCGAGCCCTCGGGCGTGGCGGTCGTCGTAGAAGCGAAACATCTTTGCATGATGATGCGAGGCGTTGAGAAACAAAACTCGGTCATGAAAACCTCTTGTCTGCTCGGCACGTTCAAAGAGGACGCCCGAACCCGCTCCGAATTTCTCTCGCTGTTGAAAGATTGATTGCGGGGCCTCCTGATCGGGCGCTTCTAATTTATGTGCCGTCTCGCAGAGACGGCCTACAATTAATCGCACGATGCTCCTGACGGTCAGCAAACGACTCGAATTCTCAGCCTCCCGCCGCTTGCACGTCGACCATTGGAGCGACATGGAAAATCTGGCGGCTTTTGGACCTGAAACGAATGCGCGCTACGGGAGCGGTCGCAATTACGTCGTCTATTTCGTTTTCACCGGTCCTGTCGATCCTGCTACGGGAATGCTGATTAACATCAGCGAAATCAAGGAGCGTGCCGGCAGGATTGTGCGACAGCGGTTCGACCACAAATTCCTCAACGAAGACAATCCTTCCTTCCGTGTCGTTCCGCCGACTGCCGAAAATATTGCGCGGCAACTCTACGTCGATGTCGCGCCGTTATTCTCTGACAATGTCGCAACACTTGTTGCCTGTCATCTGACCGAGTCGTCCGAGCGAAGCGCTACCTTTTATTCTAACGGCGCCTGCGAGGGGAACTATTGGTTCGAATTTTCAGCTGCGCGCAAAACTGCGTCGCCTCGGCTAAGCGCTGAGGAAAATGCGCGTTTGTTTGGTTCGGCCACTTCTGTTCACGGCCATAATTATCGCGTCCGTCTGACGTATCGAGCCCTGGAAGGGTTCGACGCTCAAGAGCTGCCCCTAGTGAGTCACGATGCAATCCACGCTTGCTTGCACGCTTTGCACGAGGAACTCGACCACCGCTATCTCAATAAAGACGTCGCTGGCCTGGCGAATCACCCGATAACGACGGAGAGTTTGGCCCATTACATCTACCAGCGGGCAAACTCGATGACGCCGCTGGATCGCGTGCGACTGCACGAACGCGCAGATTTTTTTGCCGAGGTGTGGAGGAATGAAGCCGTGTTCCTTGGAATGCGGATGGCATTTCATGCGGCACACCGGTTACGTGCCGCCACCCTTTCCGACGCCGAAAACACAAAGCTGTATGGCAAGTGCAACAACCCGCTTGGTCACGGCCATGGCTATCTGACCGAAACAACCATCGGCGGCGAGCGTCATGAGCGCAGCGGAACGCTCTACGACTTTGTTGAATTCAGGAAAGCTATCCACGAGTCATTGGAACCGTGGCGGGATCGGCACCTCGATCTGGAAACAGAGGATTTCCGCAACGCGCCTTCAACTGGAGAAAATATTGTGCGCGCTCTTTGGCCGAAAATCGATCATCGGCTGAATCAACAACTCGTTAGGCTGCGCTTATGGGAAACGGCGAATAACTGCTTTACCTTGCGGCGAACGTAACTTCAGCGGCACTTTGTGAATGCCGAAAATCCAGTGATCGTCGCTCATAGACCGCCGCTACAGTAACTACGAATGAAGCGTTATCTTATCACAGGTGCGAGTCGCGGAATTGGCCGTGCGATTGCCGAGAACCTGGCAGGTGTGGAGGTTGAATTGCTTCTCCACGGGCGCGATACCGTCGCGTTAGCAGAAGTGTACAAGGCGGTGAAGCCCCACTGCGCACATGTGGTCCGATTGATTCATGACCTTGCCTTGCCGTCCGGTGTTTCCGATCTCATCGATCAAGTTGGAAAGAAGCCGCTGAATCTGCTCGTCAACAACGCAGGCGTCGCAATCGTAAAACCCTTTTGCGAAATCACACCGGTTGAATGGGAACAAACCGTCGGAGTTAATATCACCGCGCCGTTCATGCTGATTCAGCGCTTTTCGCCCCACATGCCGCCGGGGTCCAGCATCGTCAATATTCTTTCCGTCGCCGCCAAGACTGGATTTCCGAACTGGAGCGCATATTGCATGAGCAAGTTCGCGCTCGAAGGTTTCTCGCAATGCGTGCGCGAAGAATTGCGCGAGCGCAAAATCCGCGTGATTAACCTTTACCCCGCCGCCACGGACACCAGCATCTGGACTCAGATCGAGGGAAATTGGCCGCGCCATAAAATGATCTCCCCGCAGGATGTCGCCAGCGCGGTGGCGTACGCGCTGTCTCGTCCAGCCGACGTTACCTTGGAGAATATCAGCATTTCCAGCTTGGCTGGAAATCTTTGATCCATTAGCCTTGGCGCCAGCAGCACGTTGTAGCCACGGCTCTGTGAGCCGTTTTCCCAGGGACTGCGCTCCGGACAGGCATCGGCCGGAGGCCCGTGGCTAAAGCAGCAGGAAAAATGTTTGTTCTATGATCAAAGCTCTGCAGAGCGAACTCAGTATCAATGTTATCGCGTCGATCATTGTGTCGATGCTGTTTCTGGCAACAGGCTTTCTGTGGGGTAAATATAAGGAACAACGCCGCAAGTTTGGGCGAAACCTGGAAGAGTACGATTTCTATCAGTTCATGGTCACTCGCGAGAATTTTGGCGAGTTCAATCTGAAGGATTTTCGACTGGGCATGCATTACTTCCTTAAGAACGAAGATCATACGGCCGCGCGACAGCTCATTTTCATCGGCGAGCAAAATAATGTGCGTGCACAACTCGAACCCGCTGAGCAAAAGGTTTACGCGCAGCTATTCGAGAAATATGACGGCAAGACAATCGCCGACGACACGCACGAATTCCTCGAAAATTACGAGCGGATTGTGCGCCTGATCGGAAAATCCTTTCCGAATACTGGAATCGAGATCTTGTTGCACAACCTGGCCGATCCTGCGCACTCGCTTATCACTCTGGAAAACAATGTTACGGGCAGGCATTTGCGGGACGGCACGACGAATCTGCTGATTGATCTCAAACGCCGGCAACTCCTGAACGAAGAGAAATTGAATTACGAGCTGAACATCGGCGCGCGAAAATTCAAATGCACGACGATCCCAATCAAACGAAAGGAATTTGGAATCGTTGGTGCGATCTGCATCAATATCGACGCTAATTACATCACTGAGGAGGTACTGCGGGACCGACAACGTATCGAAGCGTGGTTTCAAAACTTTCTTCGTACCGATATGCAGCTCGACGAAAATATTTTGAGCAAGGACGAATACGCGAAGGCGCTAAAGGCGAAACGGCACTTCAAGGACGAAACTGTCTGACGCGTAGTCTGTCATTCCGAGCGAAGTCGAGGAATCTCTTGCTCGAAGAAATATCAAGAGATGTCTCGACTTCGCTCGACATGACAAAGGGAGAACGAATAGGGCGAAAGGTCTGCCAAGCGCATTCAGCATCATCGGAGAACATTTTGAATCCAAAACAGTGACGAATTGCATCACAAACACGAATGCACCGCTTCAGGATTCGTCCGTTGTCCTTCGGGTTGATGATAGGCAGTTTGTCAGCAGCCTGTATCGGCGCTGCTCTATCAGGTGAAAACGCCGGAGATAATTGCCAAATAGGCACATATCGCTTTTCGGATGGAGAGATTGTCGATATCGCGCAATCCGAAGGCAAAACCTTCCGCTGGCGCAAGTTCGATGGCACGACGGGGGTTTTGCATAAGAAGCAGGACGGCTCGTGGACAAGCACACTCGGATGGACGGATCATTCTGACGGACACAGCGTGTCTTTCACTCGCTGCCCGACGAGTGAAATCGAATTCGACGGTAAGAAAGCTGACCGGATCCCATTCGATGCGACGGACACAGTGTTTGAAGGTCGTGGCGGAATTAAGCTCGCTGGCAGATTAATGCTGCCGAAGGGCAATGATCCGGTTCCGATTGTGGTTCTCGTTCACGGTGCGGAAAGAGACTCTGCACGCGAGTCGTACTCGCTCCAACGACTGTTACCGGCCGAGAGTGTTGGCGCTTTCGTTTATGACAAACGCGGAACCGGCGGATCGGACGGCAAATATACGCAGGATTTCGATACGCTCGCAGATGACGCCGTGGCTGCCATGCGAGAAGCGAAGCGAATTGCTGGCACGCGCTGCGCCAGGATTGGTTATCAGGGCGGTAGTCAGGGCGGGTGGGTTGCGCCTCTCGCCGCAACGCGCGCTCCGGTCGATTTCGTTATTGTCAGTTTCGGATTGGCCGTCTCCGTCATTGACGAAGACCAGCAGGAGGTCGCGCTTGAGATGCGCCTCAAAGGTCATAGCCGGGAAGAAATTTCCAAAGCGCTGGAGGTTGCATCAGCAGCCGAAGCGGTATTCGAGAGCAATTTCACTAAAGGCTTCGAGCGTTTCGACGCTGTGAGGGCGAAGTACCGCAGTGAACCTTGGTACAAAGATCTGCATGGCAACTATACACATTTCATTTTGCCGTACACAGCGGCCGAAGCCCGCGAGAAGTTTAAGGATTCTCTCCCCGGCACGCCATTCCGCTACGACCCAATGCCTACGCTTCGAGCTGTCAAAGCACCGCAGTTGTGGATTCTCGGAGAAGACGACCTTGAAGCGCCAAGTGCTGAGACGAGTCGCCGGATCAAGGTGCTGATCGCGGAAGGAAAGCCAATTACGCTCGCACTATTTCCGCACGCCGAGCACGGGATGACTGAGTACGAAGTCGCTCCAGACGGCGAACGCGTCTCGACACGGTACGCGCCCGGTTATTTCGATATGATGCGTGACTTCGCGCGAAATGGCCAGCTATCGGGCACCTATGGATCGAGCATGATCGTAGGACCCGCTTGGCATTCCGAGCGGAGTGCAGCGCAGTCGAGGAATCTCTCATTATTGAAAACGGACGATTCGCTCGATAAGACAAAGTAGGACACGCCGTTGCGGTGTCCGGCCGGAGCAGCGCGCCGACCCTACCTACTTCGGCGAGGCGTGCAGAGCTGCCTGGTATTCCGGTTTTCTGTGATACTCAACCAAGCGGAATCCCCAACTGATTAGTGTCGAGAGATCTTTGGTCTTCGTCTTCTTCTCGTTTAGGAACTTTTCGATTCTGGCTTTCAGTTCAGGCTGTTGATCGGTCGCGTCGAGGATTTCGAAAATCTCCATCGACAACAGCCAGTCATCCGGATGTTCGGCCTGCTGTGTCTCCCAAATTTCGCCGAGCCGTTCATAACCGGCCTTACTTTCGCGAATCTTGCGCACCTGCGCGTAAAGATTCTCGAGTCGTTCGCGCTTCGGCGTGGACGGAACCTTGATGGTGCGTTCCTTTGGAGCCAGCGCCACCTGGTTGTAGGCGTCCTTATCTGCTGCGCCATTAAACACCGAGCTGATTTGTTCGCCAACGGCCATGTCATAAAAGCCCCAGTCAGGCTGGAACAGGACGCGGTCACAATATTTCGCGCTGCAGTTTACAAACGTGAGCAACAATAATTTCCCGTCGCGACGGAGAATTTTCTCAACCTTCCCCGACACAACGATGCCACTGACGAACTCGATCTTGGCTTTTTTACCCTCGACAATTCCAAGGGCGTGCAGTTGATCGTTGGTGAGGAGCTCTGGCGCGGTTGATGTTTGTTTCCATTTGCCGACCGGCGAACCGAACCCCTCCTTATGATAATCGATGCCGTGGCCTTCTAGTTCTTTGCCTTGAAACGCGAGTGCAGTCTTGCCAGTTGTCCGCAGATAAATCGGTGAATTGTCTTCATCTGTTATCACTTCCGCGAAAATCCCGCTGACTTGGAGGCCGGACGAATACTCACAGGTCGCGGTGTTGTTACATTCGATGGCTTTGTTAATGCCTTCGAGTCCGCCAACTTTGAACGCCATCTTGCTGGCAAATTCTTCAAGCACGTCTTTGAGATGCTGAAAATCGCGGCAGACGAAGAGCTGCGGTTGTTTTGTGGTGATATCGAACGCGTAGTTCTGGGCATCGATGGAGTAGGGGATTTTCTTTACCTCGGGCTCGAGGCATGACACCGATTCGCCGATCGAGGAAAGCAACCCAGCGCCGTAAATTTTTGGATCCTCGAATTTACCAATGAGTCCGTATTCGACCGTCCACCAATGCAAACGGGAGAGCAGAGCCATTTCGGACGGCGCGCCGAGATTTTTCTGGCGATGTTCGACCAGTTTGGTTGCTTCATCGACTTCCTTCGGATCAGCGTTCGGTCGCTCCTTCAAGATCGACAGGTGCCGGATCGCTTGATACAGCTCGAAATCTTTCTTGGACGACATTGCTTTCGCGCCGACTTCGCCAAAGCGCTGCAAATAATTTGAATACTCGCGATCAACAATGATTGGCGCGTGGCCGGCCGCCTCGTGCACAATGTCAGGCGCAGGCGTGTATTCGATGTGATGGATCTGGCGCATGTCGCAGGCAATCACCAGCACCTTGTAGGCTTGAAATTCCATGAACGCCGCCGGCGGAATGAAACCGTCCACTGCCACCGCGCCCCATTCGATCTTTGCTAGGATATCGTTCATCTCTTCAATGCGCGGGATGCGCTCGAAGGAAATGCCCGTGTTGAGGAGGCCCTGGAAATAAACTTTGTGCGCGTATTCCTTCAGAAAAAACATGTTCTGGCGCATGATGAATCGCCAGACGGCGTGATCGACCGATGTGTAATCGTCGTATCGCTGATCGACTGCGAATTGGAGTAAGTGTTTCGGACAAGCAGCGACCGCCGCGTTGCTATAGCTGATACCGCCTTGAGATTTCATCGCCAACCTCTGGGAAATACAAATAACCTATGGCTCGTTCGCGGAGCGAGCAAGAATGATTCCGTCAGCTACAGTTTCGATCGCGCCCGAATTACGCGTCGCACCATCCAAATGACACCGATTATTGCAATCGCCCAGGGCGCGAGAAAGGCGACCGCGACGCCAATCATTCGCAAGCTCCACATAATTGCGTTCGCGCTTTGAGCCAGTGTACGCCGCAGCGTGGCAAACAAGCCGCTCTCCTCGGTAACGATATTGCCCTGGGTGTAAACCTGGATCGAAATATCCGCCGGTGCATTTGATTCGTCGATCTGCGCGTCCGCGCGGTCCTGACGTTGCACACTCACGTTTTCGACTCTGCCTAACGAGTTAAGCGATTGCATGAGCGCCGGGTAATTCTTCATCGCCACCCGCAGCGAAACACTTGCCACTTCACGTCCATTTGGGTCGCTGCTGAAAGTCGAACTGCGAACACGTCCGCCTTGTTTCTCGGCCAAAGCACGAAGCTCCTTAGCCTTTTCGTCTGCCGACGACGTGCGAATGCGCAGGCTCGTTTGCTGGAAGGCTTGCTCTTGCTCTTCGCGCGAAATGGTGATGTTGAGTTCCACCTTGTCGCGCTTGGTCTTTGCATTTTCCGACATCCCACTCCCACCTTGCGCGATACGTTGGGTCTGCATTTGAAAATTCTCCACGCGCCCAAATCCTTTGACACGGCCGATTACAGCATCGCTTTCTTCCGGAGCGATCAGCAGGCTCAGTTGCGCTGAAACGCGTCCAGAATAATCGCGGTTCAGTTGTGCATTAGTAATCTGCACCTTTGCCGACGCGAGGCTCTTGGTCTCGTTGTAAATTTTCTCCACGTCAGGGGTGTAAAGAGAGAGTTGGGCGCGCTCTTTGAGCAGAAAGGCCGCCGGTTCTTCCATGTCCTTTTCGGTCAGCGAAATCGTTACCGTGGCGAATTGTACCTGCGAATCCCAATATTTTAATTCGCCTTGCATCTTTTCGATCTCTTCACGCACGCGGCCCAGTTCCTTTTCCACCTGAAGCAGATCGGACACTTTACCGGTCTTCGTTTTCAACATGTCGATGAGACGCTGCTCCATTACGTGGGCGTTCTTCAACCGCGCATCGGTATCTAAATACGCCTTGGTCACGTCCTCCGTGCCCAGTGTCTGGTTCTTTAATTCACCCAGACTCCGGATCTTTTGCAGAAAACGATCCAGGTTTTCGGGCAGCACCTTTACGACGATCTGGCCCTTCAGTTTTCCATTCGCCTGTTTTTGGGAATCTGTCGTAGCGACGTACCCGTGTTCTTCGTTCGCAAATGCAGTGATCTTCTGGACAGCATTATCAAAGCTGACAATCTCCACCTCGACCGTTGCGTTTCTAATCAGTTTCCGATTGGCAAGCTCCGGCGCAGGTGACTCAACTGGACTTTGCGCGGCTTCCTTTCCAACGGTGGCGTTCTCTGGGAGTTCGTACGCCGCGACGTCACCGGCTTCTGATTGCGCAGCTTTCGCCGACTCGGCCGTTGTAGCACTTACTTTGCCCTCTTTTCCGAATTTCGATCTGGCTGCAACCAGTGATGCCGGGGGCTCCAGCGCCAAGTCTTGTGGCCATCCGGCGGCGATTCCGTCCGATTTATCCAGAGCGCCGGCTTGACTTGGACGTGATTCCGGCGGCTGCAGCGTGGCCACTTCTGACTCCGCATAGCGCTCACGAGCGCGTGGCGCAGTTACAGGTTCACCGGTAATCATCCGGCCGATCTGCACAAGTCCGAGCAATGCAGCGGCGACTGCTGCGATTTGAGTGGCGCGTAAGCGCATTAGATCGATGAGCAGCTTTACAAGGACGCTTCGTTGAGCGGCGCGACTGCGAAAACCAGCGAGCATACGCTGTTCGAAAGCAGGATCGGCTTTTTCCTGCGCGAGAGTTTCTTCCAGAATTTTGTTCATAACTTTGGTTTCCTGATGGGTTTTTCGGCATGCAGCGCAGTCGAGCAGATGTGCATGAAGCGTGGTCTGTTCGCTGTCGGACAGCTCGCCGTGCAGATCGGCGGCCAGCCATGTGTCGATTTCGTCGTGAATCGTTGCCATACGTTTAGTCCATTGAAGCGAGAGCAGGGCGAAGTTGTTTACGCATGGACGCGAGCGCTCGTCCCAGGATTCCGCGGAGCGCGCCATTAGTTAGACCCAGGGTGTCTTCGATGGTGCGATAATCCATCTCTTCGAAGTAACGCAGTGTGAGCGCCGCACGATGGAGTTCCGGCAATGCGGCGAGTGCGGAATGCAACTGTTGATCCAAAGCGGTTGTGTTCATCGGCTCCGGCTCGACCGTTTCGATTAACCGTTCCGACAAGGGAACGGTGCGGCGTTTTCGAAAAACGTCGTGCGCCTTGTGTCGCGCAATGGTTGCGAGCCAGGCAGGAAACTTTTCAGGATCGCGCACCCGCCAACGCGTTTTCCACGCTTTCGCCAGCGAGTCCTGCACGACGTCCTCTGCTTCCTCGCGGCTTTGGAGAATGCCGTAAGCGATGGCAAAAAGTGGCCGGCTGTGCGTGCGAATGATCATTTCAAATGCCTCTCGATCGCCGTGAATGGCCGCCCGATATTGTTCGCGTTCACTGGGATCCATTTTATTGCGATCTAAAGCCTAGACGCTTGAGTGGGCGATTCCGCGCGAAATCTTTTAGGAAATTCGGTAGGGCGCGGTGGCCGAGGCTGTAGCGGCGATCTACGACCGCCTATTCGCTTCCTACAGTTTTTAGCCGTCGACGCTCATAGAGCGCCGCTAGGGCTCAGAAAATGAGGACGGTATTGCCGACGCTGACCAAGTCTTTCACTCGCGCGGCATCCCAGTTTGCCAGGCGAATGCAGCCGTGACTGGCGGCACGGCCGATCGTCTCGGGATTGTTCGTGCCGTGAATGCCGATGCCGGGCTTGTTCAGCCCGATCCAGAGAACACCGACAAGATTGTTCGGGCCTGGTGGCAGGTTGTAATAGTTTTCAGTACGCACGCCGTAATTGAGCATGCCTTCGTCATAGCGGAACCATGGCCAAACGTTTGCGCCGAGAATCTTCCAGGTGCCCACTGGCGCCGGCAGAGTTTTCGATCCCGGCGTAATCGGAAACACACAGACGAGCTGGCCCTGGTCAAAGACCTCGAGAAGTTTTTCGTGCGTGTCTACGAAAATTTTTCGAGAGGCGAATGCCGGATTTTCAGGAACCTTGCCTTCAGTAAACTTCTCCACTTCAAAGGGCAATACATTCGGCACCTTCAAAGTTTCGCCCGGCTGAAGGTGCTCCCAGTTCTTTCCGGGATTGAGTTTCTGAATGTAAGACTCGGCGGAATGATAACGCTCGGCGACGAACTCGAGGAAGGACGTGTAGGGCAGCCATTTTAATCTGGCCTGCTCCGCACGGCTGCCCGGCACATTGCCCACCAACTTGAGATCTTCATCCCTGATCGTAAACGTAGTGTAAGTCACCGGCACTTGATCGAGCATCCATTGATCGACCGCGCCAGTCTTGGGCATCGCATGTGCATGCTTGTATGAGATGAGCGCTTTTCGGAAGAATTCGCCCATTCGTCCGTCAATTTTCCCAGGCCCGAAATCGCTATTGTCCAAAAAGATTTGCAGTCGCGTAGCGGTCTCCTCGTCATAATTCGGCAATGCGACGGGATAAACGCGAGGCGGCGGAGTTGTTGTCTCCTGCGGTGGCGTGGTGTTCTCCTGCGCCAGCGCGATCATTGCGATTGGGATGATCCCGAAAATGTAAAAAACGACCTTCATCGGCGGAAGTTATGCGCTGTGAATCCGACAACGCAAACGCGATCTCGATCCTTATCGGAGCGCCATGGCGGCCTGGCCGGAGATGTCGGTTTCCGGTTGGTAGCCTATCCGCCCTCGCGTAACTGCAATAATTACGAACGCTAACGCGGATGCGGCAATTGTGAGATTCAAGTAGCTGCCAAGCACGGCAGGAGCGGGGAAGAGCCGGATCAGACTCGTAGCATAGAAGGTGTTCCAGGAGGCGTGCACCAGGATAGCCATAAGCACGCTGTCTCTGGTGTTGTTGACCACCCAAATGATAATCAAGCGCAGACCCACGAGAGCAAAGGCGAACACCGCGAAGTGTAGGACAGTTCCTCTGGGAGGTATATCGCTTAGATCCTGGGACGGAATCAAGAATCCGGGCAGGTGCCAGAGCGCCCAGAGACCACCAAGGATAAGGCCGCCGACCAAGGAACCGTACAAGCGCTGCAAGCGAAACTGCGCAAAGCCGGTCCACCCGGGTTCTTCGAAGAGTGGTCCTCCGATGACTGCCATAGAGATGAAGGCCTGCAGGTAGGCCACGCGGAACGGTTGGCCGGAAACGTCGAGAGATTCCAAAGCCCCAGGCCGGATGATAGTAGCAAGCGCCATTACTGCCGGCAGGCCAATAAGAGCAAACAGGTACCATTGCAGGCCAACACGCCAGCGTACGATTCGCCGCAACAGGCAACTTATACCCGGCCTTCCTTCGGTAACGGCGGTCATGATAAATCCGGATAAAATTGGTCCAAGCAATCCGGCGATGGCTAAACAGCGCACAACGTAGGGACTTAGGCTCAAAACGCCGTAGTACATCAGGAGACCGGGGAGGAACATGAGCCAGGAGAACCCGAAGGCGAAGACGAAGTAAAAGACTAACGGATGACGAGCGAGCAAGCGATTGAGAACGGAGGCAGGCTGCGCAGGTGCGGTAATCAACTTCGGAACTCTCTTTCAAGCGAACCAGTCACGTAAATGGCAAGGGGTGTAACGCTCGAGTGCGATAATGCACTATCCCTTGTCATGCGAGCACTGATTTTTCTGCAAATAAGCGGAGATCATGGTGCAGAATTGCAACCTTGAGGCGATAGAGCGTAGCCATAGTCGAGTGAAGAAAAGCTGTCCGATCCGGTGATCTGAATCGGATTGCTTGCCATTTCGTACGCCGGTTCTAGTTTTGGCGCGGTGAAAAAGATCGAGGCAGTCATCAAGCCTTTTAGAGCAGAGCCGGTGAAGGAAGCCCTGATGTCGGCAGGCGTCGAAGGAATGTCTCTTAGCGAGGTGAAAGGGTTTGGCCGACAGAAAGGCCACAGCGAAATTTATCGCGGCACGGAGTACACCGTTGATTTTCTTCCGAAAATTAAATTCGAAATGGTTGTTCCAGACGAGCGCGCACAGCGGGCTGTCGAAGCAATTTTGGGAGCGGCCAAAACAGGGAAGATCGGCGATGGCAAAATCTTTGTAACCGAGGTCGAAGAGGCGGTGCGCATTCGGACGGGTGAACGGGGAACGGAGGCACTGTGAGGATGCTGGTGCGGCCAGTTAAAAAGTTGAAACGTTAAAACGGAAGGCGATTCAACAACTCAACGACCTAAACTTTTAACCATTTAGCTTCTTTTAACTTTTTAACGCTTCAACCCATGTACGAATATCTGTTGTCAGTCTTCCTGGGAGTTGTCGAAGGGCTGACGGAATTTCTTCCGGTAAGCTCAACTGCGCATTTGCGCATCTGTGAAGCGTTGCTGCATATCGATCTTCACGACGGCTTTTGGAAAATGTACACCATCGTTATCCAGCTCGGCGCTATTCTGGCGTTACCGGTTTATTTTTGGAACCGCATTCTGCAATTTGTTCGCACGTTTCCAAAAGGCGAACGCGGGGATCGCACTATTTTCACGAATCCGTTGAGTCTTACCTTAATCGCGTTTGTTGTAACCGCGGTCCCAGCGTGGGCCCTTACGAAGCAAATCGGCAAAAATCTGGAAAATCTCTGGGTGATGGCTCTCGCGCTTCTCATCGGAGGAATTGTGATGTGGATCGTTGACGCTGTTTTCACGCGGCCGCGCACGATGCATATGGAGGAAATGACTTTGCCGCAGGCGGTCTGGATTGGTGCAGCGCAAATTCTTTCTGCCATTTTCCCGGGGACATCTCGCTCGATGTCGACCATCGCCAGCGGCCAGGTCGCAGGCCTGTCGCGTCCAGCCGCGCTCGAATTTTCGTTTTTTTTATCGATGCCAACGATGGTGGTGGCTACGGGATTTGATTTTTTGAAGACCGTAATGCCACACCATCACGAGGCGGACATTGCACCGCTGGCAATGAATCCGCACGCGTGGATTGTGCTCGCCATCGGATTCATTGTTTCGTTTGTCGTAGCGCTGGCCGTGGTCGCCTGGTTTATGAACTGGGTGCGTGCCCGTGGGTTTGTGCCGTTCGCGCTTTACCGGATTGTTCTCGGCATAGCACTATTGACGCTGTTGATGCGTGGCATCATGTAATCAATCAGTCATGGCGACCGACGTTATTCTTCCGGATCTGCAAAGTGCTGTTCTTTGTGAGGACGTCCGGTGCGAAATTAACGGAATGCAAACGCTCGTGGGCGTACTGAGTGTCGTCCCCGCGCCTGCCTTACCGATCAATTATATCCGGCTCTGCATCTGGACGCGCTGGTGCAGCGGCGCGGGAAAATTTCGACAAAAATCCCGCATCGTCGGTGTCGACGAACAACAGGTCATCGCGCAAGCGGAAGTGGAATTTGTTTTGAAAGAAATGGAAGGCCACGCGACCAACGTCCATTATTTTGGCGGAGTGCAGTTTCAGCAGTACGGACTACATCACGTTGAGATTTATCTGGAAAACGAAATGCAGCTGCGTTTTCCCCTTCCTGTAATCAAGATCGCGCGGCCGACTGGATAAGCGACGTTTTGTGAATGGGGGCTTGCGAACGGGTTGGAGTTGTTTATCTCGACGATTTATGCCGAGGGGATTTTTCATGGCGCTCCTCTGCAGCTTCATCCTGGTCGGCCACACGCATGCACAGGAAGTGATCGTTGCTCGCGAAACGAAACCGGAAGCTCCCAAACAAGCAGCGCCACCTCCGGAGCAAACTCCATCGGAGTCGGCAACACCGGAGCCGGAGCGACCTAAACCCAAATCGCGCAAAAAATCTGCATCGGCAGAGCCCACGCTTGAGCAAATGCGAACGGCAGGCGCCCTTGCCGCGGAGCGGCTGAACAATCCGAGTCCATCACAAACCAAGAGATCTGGCCAATCGGATTCCGAGGCTGCTCCAACACCAAGCCCAGCAACCCCAGAAACGCCCAGACCGGCAAAGAAGGAAACTCGTTCTGAACAAACGAGCACATCGCGTCGCCCAAGTTCGCGACCTGCAAAGCCGGAGACGAGTGACGCCGTGCGGCCAACGTTTATGGAATCCGGAAGATCGGAGCCAACCACTACTCCTTTGCCAAAAGGGCAAACGCCCGCACCCTGATCGAAGACTTCGCTGTTACTCTTTCTCTTGCTCATGCTCTTCTGGTATTAGTTCCAAGAGCAAGAGAAAGAGTCTCACAAGACGCGAAATGTGTTGCGTCCAGCGTTCGCCAACATATTATTCGTAGGCAGTCCCGACTGTGTCCTGCCGGATGCATCGGGAAAATTTTTTGCCCATTTCTGATTGCAATGGCCAATACAATTTTAGTTGGAGCGCAGTGGGGCGACGAAGGTAAGGGCAAGATTATCGACGTGCTTACCGCGAAGGCTGACATCGTTGTTCGAAGCCAGGGCGGCAATAACGCCGGGCACACCGTCTTCCATCGAGGCGTTAAATACATTCTGCACCTGATTCCCTCGGGAATTCCGCGACGCGGCAAAGTTTGCGTAATCGGAAACGGCGTCGTTATCGACCCGATCGCATTGCTTGGTGAGATCGATGGCTTGCGCAGACTAGGGGTCACAATTGGCAGGAATCTGCTGATCAGCGACTGCGCCCACCTGGTCCTCCCTTATCATCGCCTGCTCGATGAGCAGCGCGAACTGCGTCAAGGCCATACCAGGATTGGAACTACCAAACGCGGGATTGGCCCTGCTTATGGTGACAAAGCAGCGCGCACGGGCCTGCGCATGTCCGATCTGATCCAGCCGATTGTGTTCTCGAAAAAATTGCAGGCCAAGGTTACCGAGAACAACAGAATTCTCCAAGCACTCGGCGCGAAGCCTGTCAGTTTTCGAGAGGTCAATGAAACCTATCTGGCGGCAGGCGAGAGATTGCGGCCATTCGTTGGCAACACGGTCGTGTATCTCCATCGCGCCATGGAGCGAGGCAAAAAGATTCTTTTCGAAGGAGCACAAGGAACGTTCCTCGATATTGATCACGGCACGTACCCGTATGTGACTTCCTCCAACACAACGGCTGGCGGCGCATGCACCGGGAGCGGCGTGCCGCCTCATCGGATCGACCGCGTCGTGGGCGTGATGAAGGCGTATACAACTCGAGTAGGCGAGGGGGCTTTGCCGACGGAAGACATGCAATTGACGCAGATGCTTCACAGCCTGGGGAGGGAATTCGGCGCCACCACCGGTCGCAAACGCCGTTGCGGTTGGTTCGATGCCGTGGCAACCCGCTACGCCAGAATGATCAACGGGATCGACGAGCTCGCCATCACCAACCTGGACGGACTGGATCATGTCGATCCGATCCGGGTTTGCGTAGCTTATCGCCTGAACGGAAAGCGCCTTGGTGTTCCGCCCTGCGATGCCAGACAGCTGGCTAACTGTGAGCCAATCTATGCAGACGTGCCCGGCTGGAATACGCCGATTCATTCTGCTCGAACTTTTTCGCAACTTCCTCCTGCAGCGAGGAAATACGTCCGATACATTTCCCAATTAACGGGAGCAAAATTGTCCATGATTAGCGTCGGGCCAGCACGCGGCGAGACAATCACCTTGTAGTCATGCCTCCGAGCGTGAAGAGCGTTCCTCGTCACATCGCAATCATCATGGACGGTAACGGCCGATGGGCTAAGTCGCGCGGTCTGCCGCGCATCAAAGGACACGAAGCCGGCGCCCAGGCTGTTCGCGAATGCGTAGAAGGATGTGGCGAATTAAAAATAGAATATCTCACACTTTACGCTTTCTCCGCTGAGAACTGGCAGCGCCCCAAGACCGAAGTCCTCGCGCTGATGCGGCTGCTCGAAAGGTTCTTGAAAGAGAAGACGCCGGAATTGATCGAGAAAAATGTGCGTATTCAGGCCATCGGTCGCCTGACTGATTTACCCGCGAGTTCGCAGGACCAACTTCATAAAACCATCGAGCAAACTGCTGGTAATACCGGTTTGACTCTTATTCTCGCTCTGAGTTATGGAGGACGCCTCGAAATCATCGATGGCATCAAGAGTTTGCTTCGCGCGATCGAACTGGGTCACATCGACAGAGCAATGATCGATGTGGAGATGTTCAGCAAACACCTTTACACACGGTACTATCCTGATCCAGATCTACTCATTCGCACTTCCGGCGAAATGCGTTTGTCGAACTTCCTTCTTTGGCAAACATCCTACACCGAGATGTATATCACGCCCAAACTGTGGCCCGACTTTACAAAAAAAGACCTCGTTGCCGCCGTGGAAGAATTTGGGCGGCGCCAACGCCGTTATGGAGTCGTGGTGTAGCCTCGCTTCCGCGACACGGCGCAATGTAAGAAGCTACTTTTCAAGTTGGAGCCCAAGCTTATGAGATTCGAGAATCAAGTTGCAATCGTCACCGGCGCGGGGCGTGGGATTGGCCAAGCTACCGCCCTACGACTGGCAAATGAGGGAGCGCGGGTCGCGTGCGTGAGTCGCACGGAAGCGAACGCAAAGAACATCGCCAACCAGGTCAACGCAATTCGCGCCGACGCGGGAAGGGCTTATGCGGTCGATGTTGCGGACCATGCAGCGGTACTCAAAATCGGTGCTCAAATTCTCGGCGATTTTGGCAGGGCCGACATTCTGGTTAACAACGCCGGTATTACCCGAGATGTGCTTGCCATGCGAATGTCACTTGAGGATTGGGATTCGGTCGTTAACACAAATTTGCGCGGCGCGTTTAGTTTTGCTCAGGCTCTCATTCGCGCCATGATCAAGCAGCGCAGCGGGCGCATCATCAACATCAGTTCGGTGATCGGTCTGATGGGCAACGCAGGGCAGACAAATTATGCGGCCAGCAAAGCTGGGTTGATCGGTTTTACCAAATCCCTTGCCCGCGAGCTGGCGAGTCGCAATATCACAGTCAACGCCGTGGCACCGGGATTTATCACAACAGACATGACTGCGGGACTCTCCGATGAAGTTAAGAATTCCATCCAATCAAAGATTCCGCTTGGCAAAACGGGCACGCCCGAAGACATCGCAAACGCAGTCGCGTTTCTCGCGTCTTCTGAAGCCGGTTATATCACCGGCCAGGTGTTGTGCGTCGATGGGGGAATTGTGATGTAGGGCAGCGCATTCGTCTCGCGTGCTGGTTTCGGCGCGCCGAAACGAACTTTCCTGATGCATTTGTTCCCGTCACGCGTTTCAAGCAGTTAGGTGCGCTGTATGATGGTAACACGCGCATTCGCTAACAGAACATTGTCGGCTAAAACGCGGCATTCATAAATTGTGTTAGCACCGTCCCCAAACAGGAGGTTCGCACAAATCTGCAGCGACGACGGGATGTCATCCAGACGCGCTACATACAGGTGCGCGCCCCGCAAGGCAGCCAGGTAGCCAGGCGGTGCGATCTCACCTACTGAGCGGGCCAGCAACCCGCCGTGGACTGCCGCCGCTTGCGCGCCGTATTCGAAAGCGTGGACAGCAGATAAACGTTCGTCGCGGCGTAATGGATTAGCGGGGTCACGGTGCGTGTTAGCGATGCATGTAATCGATCGATCATCCCACTGAGTTACCTCATCCAACAAACACATCGTACCCGAGTGCGGGATTAGCGTTCGTATTTCCGCTTTGTTGATGGACCCTTCCTCACTCATCGATCAGGCAAGGTGTTCGTTAAAATTAAGGTTACATCTGGCGCGCCGTTGCCTAATCGTCGTAACTTTTGTAACTCTTGCGACCTTTTAACGCGGTGAAGCCTGGTCCCAAAAAGGATAAAAATTGAACCAGTTGTAAGGCGCAAGACGCGCGTAATACTCCAGGCGCTCGGCATAGCGCTGCGTCCACAACTGGATCTCTTCCGCCCTACGATTGCGATCCAAAGTGATCTCATCGGCAAAATGTTCGAAGTAGATTTCGTAACGGTTCCCGCCGCGGTAGAGACCGAAAAACAGAATAACGGGACAATGCGTCATGGCGGCAAGCACAATTGGGCCGACCGGGAACGCCGCTGGCCGGCCAAGAAATTGGCACTGGGCTGTCTTACCATCGTTCGACACGCGGTCGCCTAGAGTGCCGACGAAGAATCCCGCATCCAAACTCTCCTTGACTGTCAGCAAGGTATCCACGCGGTCCGGTGCGATTACCGTGCTGGCGATCACAGGGTTCAATGCATCCAGAAAGCGGGTGATATTTTGGTTGTGGATTGCATCCATCAAAACCTTGAGCGGAAACTTTCGCTGCATCACGCCCAGAGCTCGCAATACCTCGAAACTGCCCAGGTGTGAGCCCAACAGAACGCAACCCTTTCCGCTTTCCATTCGTCGGTGCAGGATTTCTTTGCCATGAAGCGTTATGTCAAAGCGCTGGAACTCACCGCGCAACAGGTAAACGCGATCCAGAATGGTCGCGGCGAAGCAGTGAAAATGGCGAAACACATGCCACCAGTGAGCGGGGTAACCGTGTATTTGCTCTAGGTATTCGTACGAAGTTCGGCGGGCCGCAGACGCAGTCATTACATAATAGGCTGTGATCGGATACAACAGGAGCCTTGCCGCCCAACGCCCGATGTGCGTCGCGATCCAGGCGATCAATTGCAGCGAAGCGAGTGTGCCGCGTTCAGGCAAGCCCGTCCAACGCACTGTCTCTGACGGTTTCGTCTCCAGAACGTCCGAGGTCATTTGCCGGGCACGACGTTTTGTCCGCAGATCGCGCCAGTGAAAAAGTGTGGGTAGATCTCGCGAATGCGATCTATGTTCGGCGCAACTTCGGCTCGCTGAAAGCCTGCGCGAGTAAACGCGCGCCGCCAGTGCTCTGCAGTTAGAAACCCTGGATTCGGGCGAATCTCTGGATCTGTCTGGACGTTGGTAAAGCTCTCAAGAATCTGAAACATCAGTTCGGGGTAGATTGGTTGATTGAAATAAGGTCGCAGACATTCGCCGATCACGAGCCAGCCGTCGCTGGCGAGAGCCGAGCGTGCTTCGTTCAAGCTAAACACGAGGTCCCTGGCGATATGCATTACGTTAACGGCGTATATCAGATCGAATTCACCCGGGTTGACGCCTTGAGCGCTCCAAGGCAAATCGAGATTGAGCGCGCCCCATTCAAGCGGAAGATCTGGATATTGTCTTGCCAGTTTGCGCTGAGCGCATCGCAGGAAGAACGCGTTCGGCTCTGTGATGAGATAACGTTCTACCCGCGGCAAAAGCCCGCGTTCATCAAACAAGTGCAGCAAAATTTCGCTGGCACTGCCGGGGCCTGCGCCAACTTCTAAAATCCGAAGCGTACGCAGGCCGGAAACGCGCTCAGCGGCAAGCGCCGCGCCGACCCAGTTATTCACGGCATAGCTTAAATTGTCATTGTGAAAATAATTCAGCCACAGCGGCACGCCTTGCGGACCGAGCAAATTTCGATCACCGCTTTGTTCTCCATTGGCGACAGCAGGATAGAGACTCGCGGCATGATCCAGTAAATCCAAAGTCGCCGCGTTCGCAGGATCGATTTGCAGGCCTGTTGCACGCAGGTTTTCAAGATCCGGTTTCCGCAACGTGTGGCGCAGATGGTAAAGGCGAATGCCCCCGTCGATCCGGGTCTCGACACAATCGATTTCTACCAGACGTTCCAGGATCCAATGTAAGGCGAACTTGAAAGAAGACTGAAACGAAAGGAGACGGCACAAGTCATCGAGGGATCGCCATTGGCTGAGGTGATCGATCACGTTTAACTGACGCGCCAGATCGATAGCCAGGTCGACGCTGTAACGCTCCAATAGTTCGATGCTTTGATACAGTCGTTCGCTGAACACCGGCGGTGGATATTCCTTCAGGTATTCCGCCAGGCGCGGATCGCTTGATTGTACCTTAAACGGCGGCGGGTCGGAGAGTGGCGCGTTCACGAAGTCACCTTTGTCCTGAAACAAATTTCAAGTTGGCCTTCAACCATTACGCGGCCTTTCATGCGACAACAAAAATTGACTCCAGTCGCGTCATCACTGCTCGTGGAAAGGCAGATCGTAAATGGCTGCCCAGGCTTTAGTGGCTGCAGAAACTTGACAGTGCGGATCGCCGTAAGCTGACAGTCTTTCCGCCAATCGCGCAACGCTGCGAGAACTTCATCGAGAATCAGTACGCCTGGTACGAGAGGCGCGTCCGGAAAATGTCCGGGCAAGCTGGGATGATCCGCCGTAATCGCGCGTCGCACTTCCAAGGTCATGTCAGCGAAGTTTTCCTCATGCCAGAAGCTCCAGCAACTCGACCCGCTCTTGTAGAGTTGTTGACCCTACCTCTTAACCAGCTTTTCTGCTGGCTCGCCAGACGCATGTTTCCTGCGCGCAGCTAGACCAAACCGGTCGCAATAGGCTGCGAATCGAGCGGCGCTCTCTGCTTCTTGCACGCCGAACTGTGAAAGATCGTACCGATGAAGCCCATTTCGTTCCTGCAACTGGTTTGCCAGTGCCCCGCGCATCCGTTGCTCTACTTTCGGGGACAACGGCCAACCGAAGTGCGTATAGATTCGTCGCACCACCGCGAGAGGATCGCCACCGATCTCGGCATAATCGACGTCGCAAATGCGACGCGTTGCCAATCGATCTCGTTCCCGCAAGAATCTATCCAGCGTGTTCGACCAATAATCGATCGCCTCGCGGCAAACAGTGAGTGGATCGACCGCGTCGCTAAATACGCGACGAAGGATCGTTATGAGACTGGAGACCGAGGCCATTGCATCGAGCGGTGCTCGATGTGTCTGGACGAAAAGCGCATCAGGATAAACAGACAGCAGAGTTGGCAAGTCAAACATGTGCGTAGGCGCCTTGAGCACCCAACGCCGCGCGTTTTGCCGGACCTGCAAATGTTGAAGAAAACGGCGGTGATACTCGTATGCCGGTCGCAAATCCTGGCGAAAGAACCAGGCCCGATACGAAGGGACGTAATACATCGCATCGAACTGATCGCTCATAAACGTGGGCGCCATAAGACTGACACATTCTTGCGGAAGCTGTGCACCAACGGGGTGCGCATGGCGAAATGTAGGCGCCAGCCAGTTGAAGCAATTACAACTGCTAATTGCCCGTTGAATTCGCCGCTTCTCATTATCGCTAGTAGGTGGGGATGGCGTCATGACTTCCCACGTGAGGGGAACTCGGTGCTCAGGATCTAATGCGAGCAAGGTGTGCAATACCGTCGTACCGCTGCGAGGCAAACCGACGATGAAGAGCGGTTCGCGAATCTCCTGTCGCGCAACGCTTGGATACGCGTTCCGATCTCGTTGTATGAACAACCGTGAACACAATATGCGGATGAGATCTGCCCGAAGGACGATTCTCCCGATCAGGTTAAGCTGGGCCTCGCGCTGGCAGGAATCGAGTAACCGCGAGAGACCCTCAAAAAAGTCACCCCCTCCAAAATCATCGAGGCCGGAACGGCGCTTTGCGGTCTCGATTACATCAACTGCACGAAGAGGAGTGCGCGGAATTGGGCTTTTATCCAGCAAAGCGCCACAGCCATTGAGAAGCCGCACGGGCAAGATCGGGCGAGTTTGATCGAGAGTCGTGGTGGAAGAATTCATTCAATGAAAAGATTGGCCGCTGTTCTGCCAGATTCGGCAACCGTTGGCTACTAGGACTTTAGGGCAATATGAACATCTTGAAGAGACGGAAGCAACATCCCAAACGGTTGCACTCTTACTATAATCATTCCATTTTCCTGCTAATGGACACGGAGAAGGCGACATTTGGCGCTGGCTGTTTTTGGGGGGTCGAGGAGACTTTCCGCAATTTGAAGGGAGTCTTGTCTACAGCAGTCGGTTACGCCGGCGGGTCGAAAGAGAATCCGACCTACGAAGATGTTTGCACTGACAAGACCGGCCACGCCGAAGTGGTGGAAGTGGAATTCGATCCATCACAAGCCACATACGACCAACTTTTGGACGTCTTCTGGTCGAACCACAATCCCACGACCGTGAACAGGCAGGGTCCGGATGTTGGAACACAGTATCGCTCCGCAATTTTTTATCATTCGCCCGAGCAAAAGTCGGCGGCGGAAGCCTCCAGGAAAAAGATCGATATGAGCGGGCGTTTTCGCCGGCCAGTGGTAACGCAAATTGAACCTGCCCCGAGGTTCTGGCGCGCGGAAGAATATCATCAGCGTTATCTGCAAAAGCGCGGGAAGTCTCATTGCGCGATCTAATTTTTAATCGCGAATGGGCCGCCACGTAATTAGAACCAGGAATTTCGCGGTCGATGCCGCCGACTTCATTCTTGCCCAGGCGCAGAACGCCCTCGGTGAACGCAACGAATTCCGGATTGCACTTTCAGGTGGTAACACGCCCGTGCCGATTTACACCCGGCTTGCCGTAATCGGGCATGATCTGCCGTGGGAGTTGGCCCGGATTACATTCGGAGACGAGCGTTGCGTCCCCCCGGATGATCGACAGAGCAACTTCAGAATGGCCCGGGAAACCCTTCTTGGGCCTGCCGCCGTTCCTGAAAAATCAATCCTGCGTATGCGTGGGGAAATCGATCCACAAGTCGCGGCGCAGGAATATCAGGATCAACTCGATCTTATGGCCACGCAGCGGGGTGAACCGATTTACCGCCATGATCTGATTCTTCTCGGCCTCGGGGACGATGGACACACCGTGTCGCTTTTTCCCGGAACTGTCGCGTTGGATGAAACAATAAGACGAGTCGTTGCGAACTTTGTTCCAAAGTTAGATGCCTGGCGATTGACATTCACATTCCCGCTCATCAATCATGCGCGGCACGTCTGTTTCCTCGTCGGCGCTGCGAAAAACGTCAGTTTGATTGAGCGCGTTCTCGAAGGTGACCCGCAATTTCCGGCGTCGAGCGTCAATCCATTCGCTGGAGATGTGACGTGGATTCTTGGGGAATGATTTTTAGGGCCTCGTAATCCGAAAATCGAGGTTCGCGAATCGATTCACGATTTAATGGTTCGACGATGTAACCCGTTATCAGTACTCTTCACCCTCGTCCTCTTTCGGTGGCGCCACGCGATCGTCCACCGCGTAGGCATGAAGCATTACCGCGATGAGATAGAAGAAAAACAGACCGAGGCCCCAGCCCGCAGAAGCGAATGCCGCCAACAACACGAAGATCCCGACTGGGATCGCCCCAAACATCCACAGAAAGCCCGAGAACTTGTGTCCCTTGTAAATATGTCCCAAGCCGGGAATGATACTGAAGATAACTGCGATGGCGTCACTCGCTTTGCCTTCCGCCGTTTCAGTCGCCCCGCGCGTCCAATCACACCGGTCGCAGCTCGTGGCGTCCTTCGGCAGCAAATGTCCGCAGTATGGACACTGGATTTTATCTCCAGTGCTCGACTCAGATCGAGCTGTTGGCGCGTCCGTGTACTCCACACTCATTTCAATCATTGAAGGCAGGCATGCGGAATTCGTCAAGAAAACTTGCAGTTGGCCGCGATACAACGCTCCGGTAGAATCGGCTGCAAAGGATTGAAAGGCGCGCTTCTTCTTTTCTTCGGATTCTCCACGCAAATCTTAGGCGCGGGGCTGAATTCTTATACCGACCTGATTGCAAAGGACGTTGGCGCAATGCCAGGCAATGGAGTGCGGGTAATGTACCTCGGCACCAATGGTTACCAATTCGAGTTTCATGGGCACGCGCTGCTGGTCGATCCCTACTTTTCGCGCGTCGATCTTTTCAGTATTGCACTCGGTTCGCGTCTTCAGCCGAACATGTCGCGGGTTGCAGGGGGGATGCGATATCTCGCGCCTGGGGCGGACGTGATCCTGGTCACTCACGGGCATTTCGATCATCTCCTCGATGTTCCAATTGTCATGTCGAGAACGCAGGCGCGTCTCATTGGTTCGGCCTCAGTTGTCGAACTTGCGAAACGAGCGGGCGCTTCAGCGGGCGATGCGGTAACCGCCGGAGATGTGCGGAGGATTGGGCCTTGGAGAATTCGCGTGTTGGCCGCTAGGCACGATCGTCTTTTTGGCAAGGTGCCGTTCGATCAACACGAAATCCGCAGTTCTGACCCGCCGCAGCATCCGGCCGACTGGGTTTGTGGCGAACCGCTGGCGTTTCTCGTCGAAGTCGGAGACCAGCGCATTTATATAGATTCTGGTGGAACACCTGCGCAATTGCCGCCGCGCGAGCGCGTCGATCTTGCAATTCTGGGTATGGCCCTGCCAGATTCACGCGCGCGACTGCCTGGCGCGCTCAAACGTCTTGAACCACGCTACATTTTGCCGAGTCACCAGGACAATTTCTTCCAGCCGTTGGACGTCGGATTTCAATTCGGACCGCTTACAGACTTCTCCCGGGTGCGGCGCGATTGCGAGCAAGCGAATCATGGCCGCTTAATTCTGCTCGATTATTTTCGACCATGGACGCTGCCGAAAAAGTGACTACCGCGCGCGATCGCTACGGCTTGTTACTTACCGCGCTTGCACCGGTGGTTCCGCAAATTCTGGGGAGCGCTTTCAACATCTGGTACAACACAACCGTCATCCAGCCATTACTTTCTCCCGGCTTAAAGCAGCGTTTCTTCGAGACAATCATTATTTATAACCTCATAGCCTATCCCATTGGTGCGTTCCTGTGGGTCAGACGGATCTTCTCGTTTCGCGGATTGTTCCATGGTCTTCGCGCGGGTACAGTAATCGATTCTGGTTCGCTCCTCACAGCGCGCCGCCGACTGATTCATCTGCCATGGTTCGCTGCAGCGATTTGCGGTGTCGCCTGGTTTTTGTGCATTCCTGTTTTTATTGGAGCGCTTTTGCAGGTTCAAAATCCACTTGATCCGCGATTGCTGATGCATCTGCCGGTTTCATTTTGTGTTTCCGGGTTCATCGCCGTCACGCATTCATTGTTCTTGGTTGAACTTGCCAGTCACTGGGGATTGTTTCCCGTCTTCTTTAGAGGCGAGCGTGCCGATCTAATCCCGGGGGTCTTCACGCTTTCGTTGCGTGGCCGCGGAATTTTGTGGGCTGTATCCGCGTCGATCTGCCCGATCGCTTCACTTTTATTGCTCATGTTTGCTCCGCGGTCGCCGGCCATTAATACGGAATGGTTCGCCGTTTTTGTGGGTGTCATCGGCATCACATTCGGAGTTTTCACCGCATTGATGATGAGCTGGCTGGTTGCCAAACCGATCGATCAACTGCGTGCCGCAGCGGATGCAGTCGCGCGTGGTAATTTCGATGTCGATCTCGGGGTTGCGCGGGCGGATGAATTTGGGCGGTTGCTGGGAGAATTCGACAACATGGTCCGCGAGCTCAGAGACAAGGAGAGATTACGTCAGACATTCGGATTGCATGTCGGCAAACGGGCGGCCGAACAAATTCTGGCGCACGACCCCGGGTTGAGCGGCGTCGAGGAAGAGATCACGGTTATGTTTGTGGACATGCGTTCCTGGACCGCGCGAACGAGCATGTCCGCACCAAGCGAGGTGGTCGAAGTGATGAACGATTTTTTCCGGGTAACCGTGCAGGTCGTAGAGGAAAAACATCGAGGGATGGTAAACAAATATTTAGGTGACGGATTCATGGCGATTTTCGGCGTGGGCGACTCCCGTTCCAATCACGCCGGTGACGCAGTGGCTGCCGGACGGGAAATTCTCTCCGCAGTAAAAGAGCTGAATGACGATCTTGCGGCAAGAGGTCGCGCCCCGATCCAAATCGGAATTGGAATTCATTCGGGGCCGGCGATCGTCGGTAGCATCGGCTCGCCGCAAAGGCTCGAGTTCACCGCCATCGGGAATACCGTGAACATCGCTTCGCGCATGCAGGGATTGACGAAAACGACTGGAAAACCGCTGCTGGTGACGGCAGCCGTACGAGATCGTTCGGGTGATTCGTTCGGCTTCGAGGAACTGCCACCACAGGAAGTCCGCGGCATCGACGGGCGATTGGCGATCTTTGCTGTGCAATACGAAAGCTAATCATGACGTCGCTCTCTGAAATTGTTAACTATACAAATGATTTTCTGCGCATTCGTGAAATAGGCGATTGGGACAACGCGCTGAATGGTCTGCAGATCGAAAACTCCGGGGGCGTTACTAAAATCGGTGCGAGCGTTGACGTCTCGACACGAGTGTTGGCAGACGCAGCGAAGCAGAATGTCGATCTTTTGATCGTGCACCACGGTTTGTTTTGGCCAGGTCTGCAACCGGTAACCGGCGCGTTGCGCCGGCAACTGGAACTCGCCTTTGAAAACAACATCGCGCTTTACAGCGCACATCTGCCGCTCGATTTGCATCCTCAGATTGGCAACAACGCACAGCTCGCAGCAGTGCTCGGACTTACCTCAAATCAGCCGTTTTTCGAAGAAAAAGGGCAAATGATCGGACTGAAGGCGCGCGTTTCGTTGCCGCGCGATGAAGTCGACCGCAAGTTGCAAGAAGCACTCAGTGGTCCCGTAAAAGCCTTCATGTTTGGTCCGAAGAAAACTGGAACAATAGGGATCATTACCGGCGGCGCCGGCTCGGAAATCTACAAAGTTGCCCGGGACGGGGTCGATACGTTTATCACGGGCGAAGCGCCGCATTGGGCAGCAGTGGCGGCCGACGAGCTTGGGATGAATCTTCTGCTCGGCGGACATTACGCCACCGAAGTTTTCGGTGTAAAAGCGCTGGCGGCGCATTTGTCCAAACGGTTCAAAGTTCCATGGGCCTTCATCGATTGCCCAACGGGAATGTGAGGGGAACGAAGAAGCTCGAATGACGAATGACGAAACGATGTCGAAGCGCATTCGACATTTTCGTGTCGCCCTCGCTGTTCTCGTTATTATTCCGTCTTCCATTGTGGCGTCGGCCAAAGGCGGTCGGCCAACACAGCTAAATGGATACAAGGCTGTTCGAGTTCATTACAGCCCTTTAAACAAAATGATAATGTCTGTCCGCATCAATGGGCAGCGCGCAAATTTGCTTGTGGATACCGGCTCCAATCAAATCATCCTGGACGCCGCCAAGGCTGCTTCGTTCGGCATAAAGCCGTCGCAAGGCAGCCTGGGATACGTCCGGTTCACTCAAGTCAACGGTCAGCAACTCCCCGTGGGTTTTGCGCAAAATCTCACAGCCGGCAGCATGAGTTTTGGGAGCCTTCTTGTGGCGCTGCGCAATTCAAACCATCCAGGTGCTGGAGACGGCCGCGTCGATGGCGTTCTGGGTCTCGATCTTTTCACCCGCCACAAAGCCGTAATCAATTGCCGGACAAAGCTTATTTTCCTTAAAGTCGATCAAACACGCCAAATGAACCTCAGTTCCGTCGCAGCCGCGGAAAAGTTTACGAGAGTCCCTTTGCGTCGGGAGAGAAACGGCGCTTTAACCGTGCCGTGTTCGATCCATGGGCAACCCACTCGTGTGCTAGTTGATACGGGATCATTTATTACGATCTTCCATGAACTTTTCCTTAAATCGCTCGGCATTCCAATGGAAACCACACACGTTTCTGCGCATTTCACGGGTGGCACGGCACGGAAAATTAATGCCGGACAAATAAACGACCTTAAGATTGGCGACTTCAAAACGCCGCCGGCGAAATTTGGTGTTACGGCATTGCCCAACTTCACCTTGGTGCAAGGCGGCGCAGGAATCAGCGGAATCTTGGGGATGGATACGCTGTACGCCTGCAATGGCATCATCGACCTCGACAGCATGAATCTCTTTTTGAAGTAACCATCGAGGCACGCGATCCCGCGACGATTCGCGTCATAGCCGGACAACCTGCGACGCATTACGCCTTTTTCTTCGTTGCTCCGGGCGCGGCGGCACCCAGTTTCTGCGCGCGAGTCGCGGCATGTTGGCGTCGGCGCCACGCCCAGTTGCCTGATAGGCTTCAGCCAGATGCTTCCAGGCCAACGGCGATGATGGCAAAAGCCGAGTCGCCTTTTCCAGTGCAACCAC
>Ga0070698_100000253_pt1 | contig 53657 bp, 50 predicted proteins | sample KBSK1502metaG_FD_65477 | JGI IMG/M metagenome (GOLD analysis project Ga0070698, IMG submission 65477) | Corn, switchgrass and miscanthus rhizosphere microbial communities from Kellogg Biological Station, Michigan, USA - KBS K1-50-2 metaG | ecosystem: Host-associated > Plants > Roots >...
CTCGACAGTGTCCGCGTCCAGCAGCTTCAAAACATTCCGCGCATGCTCTAACAGAGCATATTGAAAGCCACCTCAAGTCCCCACAAAGGGCCAATTCCACGTGCGCGCGAACTCAATGCCGCGCAACATGCCAGCGAAGCTGGCGTACGGACTGCCGGGCGAGGCCCACAACCCATCGCATGCTTCCATGGCACGTTCGCCGGAAGGGTCCAACAACGAGGGCGTTGGCAACCAGCGCGCCTCAACTTGCATTCCCAACTGTGCCGCCGAATGCTGAAGCGCATCGTTGGTGGCGTGATGCGAACAAAAGTCCGGATTGAAATCTCCCAGTATTCCCACACGAACGGCCATGGCCACGGATCACCTCTTGAGTCTCGGGCAGGATAAGCAAACGCACTGCGCGGTCATACATCCATTTTGGTTGGGAGGGTTATTTGAAAATGCCGTCGCGCGTTTTCACGGCAGCCGCCCTGGACAGGTTGTACTCCGCTTTTTCGATGGGGACAGGCAGGAATCTCCTGTCCCACTTTCGCTAGATTTTCAGAATTTTGGCGAGAAGTTCGATAGGATGGAGCACAGGACGTTTTAGGCCCGCTTGAAGCTGCTCGGTGCAAGAGGTGCCGCTGGCCACGAGCGTGCGTTTCCCTCCGTCTTTGTCCGCCTCGGCGACCTGCGCGAAGAGATCCGCTCCCACGGCCATGCTGAGCTCATAGAAGTCCTTCTTGTATCCGAAGCTTCCGGCCATGCCGCAGCATTCCACGTTCGATGTAGCTACATCAAAACCAATTTGCCGCAGCAGCGATTCCGTAGGGGAAGCACAGCCTATCGTCTTCTGCTGGCAATGAGCGTGAAAAAAAAGCTTCTGGCCGCCAGCGGAGCGCGCGACGTCGAAAACTTCGCGCGCCTCCTGTCCGGACCTGGCGAGCAGCTTAACAACGTACTCGACTGGATCGTAGGTGCTTGCGCTGAGAATCTGAAATTTCACACGGCTATCGAGAAGGTGACCAAAGTCACAGCGGAACATGGCCAACGAGCTGGGCTCGATAACTACAACGTCGCGCCCGCCGGCGACGTGCGGTTCGAGCTCTGCGGCTGCGCGCTGCGCATGGTTCTTCGCCGTGGCAATCATCCCTTGAGACAGGGCCGCGCGACCTTCCGGGACACATTCGCTTACGAGAATATCCGCCCCCAGGGCGCGGAGAACCTTCAGAGTGGCAAGGCCGCGATTGACTAAGCCGTAGTTTGTGAACACATCCGCGTAAAGGATGGCTTTTGCGGTCGGCGACTTCGCCGGGTTAGCGTCTAGCCTCCGCGCAGCGTGAACGAGCGTTTCTTTCGGGAACGGCCGCAGGGTGCGGCGGCGGTCAACTCCGAGCCATCGCTCCATAGCGAGCCGGCCACGGCTGGATGCGACAATGCGGTTCGACATATCGCTGTACCGCGAACCCCATTTCGCGAAGTAGTGATAATTGCCAAAAAAGATCTTTGAGGCAGGCGCGGATCGATCATCATTTGCAGCTCCGCTTGCCGAGCTTAGTACGCTGCCAAGGGGCGAAGGCGCAGCCGCGCCGTTGAGCCTTTCGGCGAGATTTTCGTTCAGCCAGGGAATATCGATGCGCACCGGGCATTGGTTCACACACCGCGAGCAACCGGTGCAGAGTTCGGAGAACCGGGCGTTCTCCAGCTTGCCTGTTCCGGCTTCCCATGCGCCGCCGATACCGCCTGAATAAGTCTCGCCACCGAAAGCGTGGCCGCCGACGGTCTGGAAATTCGCGCACGAATTGAGGCATGCGCTGCATCGAATGCAATAGAGCGCCTCCCGCAATACGGCGTCGTCGCGCATCTTCAGGCGTCCGTTGTCGATGAGCACGAGGTGAAACTCGCGTGCTTTTCGGGCCTTGCCGGGCAGAGCGAAAGGAGGATCATCCAACGGCGGGCTTAGAAAGCTGGTGTACGACGACAGGCTTTGACCGGTGCCGCTGGCCGAGAGCAGTTCGAAAAAGGGAGCCATTTCGCGGCGTGTCGGAATGATCTTTTCCACGCCGGAAATGGCGATATGGATGGGTGGCAGGAAGCTCGCCATGCGAATGTTTCCTTCGCTTTCCACCAACATAAGCGTGCCGGTGTCCGCGGCCAGGAGATTTGCGCCGGTGATGCCGACATCCGCGTAGAGGAATTTCCCGCGCAGCCGTTCGCGGGCGAATTTCGTGAGCGCCTCGCCGGTGTCTAACGGCAGCTTGGTACGAAATTTGCGCTTGAACAAGGCGGTGATGCGCTCACGGCTGTAATGGATGGCAGGTGCGATGATATGCGATGGCTGCTCCCCGGCAACCTGAAGGATAAATTCGGCGAGATCGCTTTCCGCCACCTCAATGCCCTCCGCTTCGAGAGCGGGATTGAGGTGAATCTCCTCAGAGGTAATGCTTTTGCCTTTTACGACGAGCTTGGCGCCGCGCCACCGACATATATCTACGATGTAACGGCACGCGTCCTTGGCGGTGTTTGCTACGAAGACATTGCCTCCGCGGAGACGCACAGAGGTCTTGATGTTCTGCACTAAGTCCGGCAGCTCTGCGATGGCCTTTTCCTTGATCCGACGGGCCTCATCTTTGAGGGCATCGTAGTCGGGCAGAAGAGCCGTGGCTCGGTATCGATTGCTGTTAAAGGTCTGAGTGTTGCGGCGGACTGCCGGCATCTCAATATCCAGAGCCATGCGGATCGCCCGCAACAAGTTCGCGCGTTCACTCTTGTTAGCGATTTCGCGGGGCGCTTCCACCGGCGCGAGGTTGAGGTTCGAATCAGGCATGCACCATTCACTCTAGCAAAAGAATGTGCAGGCGGTGCGGACCATGTACACCGTGAACGAGCGGGCCCATGTCGGCAGTGGCGCTGGGACCAGTAATGAAGACGAGGTTGCGTTTGAGCCCATGGCCATTGAAGCGATCTGGATCGAAGAGCTGGCGTGGCCGTTCCACGATGCGGTCCGCTGGAAGTAAAGCTATGTGTAGGGGCATCAGCAGACTGGTTGCGCCAATCAGCGGGTGGCCTAGGGTCACGCAGACGGACCCAGTGCTGGCCACTCCGGCAAATGCTTCGGTGACGCCGACCTCGGCGGTGGCCAACTGTTCTTCATCGGGTTTCGAGATTACGCCGGCCAGGCCGCGAAGTCCCGCAAAGAGTGGAACCGGCAGAAATTCTGGGTCGCAAAGCACGATGGTGCGCGCACCTTCGGCTGCCCGCTCAACGGCAGTTCGGACCGCCAAAGGAGTGCGTTCACAGCGCACGACTTCGGCTGCGGCTGCGGCTGCGTTTTGCTCAAATAAGGTGGCGAGATCTGGCATATCGGCTGGCGAGCCTATTGTGCAGTGGGCGGCGGCGGAAAGTCTATGTAGGCAATACCTGACCGCGTGTTTCAGCACCAAAAGGTATGAGCAAAAGGCCCACCGCAAAAGCTAGGGATGTGAGCGCAACAGGAACACCTAGCGATCCATATCGCTGAACGCCTGCGCCGACCAGGAAGGTGATGCCAGCGCCGGCAAAACGGGCGAAGGAAGTAGAAAATGCAAAGGCGCTAGCGCGACACTCGGTCGGATATTGTTCCGGGAGCCAAAGCGTATACACAGCGAAATTAGCGCCGCCGAGTCCCAGGAAAAACAGACAAACAAAAAACCAAGGAAGAGCAGTTGGACCAAGGTAGAAGACCCTTCCGAACGTCAGAGCAATAAAGACCAGCATCAGTGCGAAATAGAAGCCTAGAGCGGCCCGACGGCCAACGCGCTCTGCCAGCCAAGGCATTGCGAGACAACCTAGGATCGTCGCGAAAGAGACCAGCATAGTCGCCCGCGACGCGAGTTGCGCCGCTACAGGTCCGATTCGGCCGCCCGCTTCTGCCAGCGCCGTCACTGCGGCAGGGACGTAAACGGTGCCGGCCCACAAGCCGCAAATCGAGGCCAGCATGAACAGAGAATTCAAAATGCTGCGGCGACGCAAATCTGCAGAAAATAGCGCCGCAAACGGCTGCCAAATGGCCCAGGAGCGAGCAATATTTTCCTTGCGCTTCCATCGTTCTGGCTCATGGACGCCCTGACGAATCCACGCAAGCAGCAGAGCCGGGAGCCCGCCCACCACGAACATGGCCCTCCAGCCAAAGCGGCTGCCAATAACAAAGTTGGCTAGCGCGGCCAGAAAAATTCCGACGTAGTAGCCGGTGTGCATGTAGCCCGCGCCGGCACGCCGCCGAGCCTCAGGCCACTCCTCGGCAACAAGGGTGCCGCCCATGGCCCACTCGCCTCCGATTCCGATCCCCGCCAGCAAACGAAGAATTGCCAACTGCCAAACATTGATGACCAGAGCGCTGAGAAAAGTGAAAAGCGAATACCAGAGAATCGTGAGCATCAGCGCACGGACGCGCCCGAATTTGTCTCCGATGGGACCCCAAAGAAATGCGAGTCCCCAGCCGATAAGAAACAACGCAAACAGCAAGCCGCCGTAGAAGCCTATATTGCCCTTGGTGGCTGCAATGCCCGAGCGGGGGAGCAATTCGCGCAGCGAAGGCAGGAGAACCAAGGCATAGATGAAGGAATCCATGCCGTCGAGCATCCAGCCACCCCAAGACGCCCAGAATCCGCGAATCTGATTCCGGGTGAGAGGTTCCACAGCGACCGCCACAGGACTCACGCTCGAGACGCTCATGGCAGGCGGACTATATCAAATCTACGTTTACCTGTATGCGCGGATAAAGAAATAAACAGTCATCGCCGAGCCAATGCAGTTCACGAAGGTTCTGATCCAGGCCTGCGGCAACTTCTGCGCGTAGTGCGCGGCCAGGTACCCGCCGGCCATCGCACCGAGTGTCATCACAACGGCCTGGGGCCACACGATCGCGCCGGTAGCAACGAAGGTAAACGTGGCCACGCCATTGATGACGCCACCCAGGACTACCTTCAGCGCGTTCATGGCGTGAATGTCGGTCATGCCGAGAGCCGCAAACATCGCCAAATTCATGATGCCTAGGCCGCCGCCAAAGTAGCCACCGTAAATCGAGACGATTAACTCGAACACGGACGCGCCGGCGACCGCCGCGTTGCTGGACTCGTGGGAGATGCCAGCCGCTATCGGTCCGGTGAGGTGCTTGCCAAACGCAAATAGGAGCGTCGCTCCCAGCAGCAGCCAAGGCAGGACGCGCAGGAAGGTTTGCGCCGGCGTCCTGATCAGCAGAACCGCGCCGGCCAGGCCGCCGATGATGCTGGTCAAGATCAGCGGAATCATTACCCGGCGGGAAATGTTCAGCCTTTTTCGATATGCGCCGCCGCTGGCGGTTACCCCGATCCACAGTGCCAGCGTATTGGTAGCGTTGGCGGCAACGGGAGGCACGCCTGTAAACAGTAAAGCTGGAAATGCGACGAAGCTACCGCCGCCGGCTACGGCATTGAGGGCACCACCCAAGGCACCGGCGGCGAACAGGAAGATGGCCTGTCGAGTATCCAAATAAGTCTTTTATCACGAATCTGCTGCACCGCTCCAGGAGCGGCAGTCTTTCTGGCGACCTCATCTTGACAACGCAGACCGACCCGTATATGAACTTGGCGTTTCCAAAACCGTCTCATAAGGCAAACCGGTGCCGTGCCGCCGTGCATTAACGCGGGCTAACATTTTTGGGGATAACCAGCCCAGGGGTTGCTGTACGCGTTGGTTGCTGATTTAGGGTCGGTGCTTCCAGGTCGCTTTCTGTTCCCAGCGTAAGGTCCAACAGGAGGACGTATGGCTACTCGGGCAGACGCAATCGCAATTGGCGGAACCGCGGAGTACAGCATCTGGCGTGTGATTCTGGCCTCATCGGTCGGAACGATGATCGAGTGGTATGACTTCTACATTTTCGGAAGCTTAGCAGCGGTCCTGTCTCCGAAGTTCTATCCCGCCGGCAACGACACCATCGCTCTTATCGCGTATTTGTCAACCTTTGCTGTGGGATTTCTGGTTCGTCCTTTCGGTGCGCTGTTTTTTGGCCGCATCGGTGACCTTGTGGGCAGAAAGTACGCGTTTCTGGTGACGTTGAGCATTATGGGCGGGGCAACCGCGCTGATTGGGCTCTTGCCCACGTACGCCACCGCAGGTTGGTTCGCTTCTGTCGCGCTGCTAGCCATTCGAGTTCTGCAGGGGCTCGCGCTTGGCGGTGAGTATGGCGGAGCGGCGGTATACGTCGCAGAACACGTGCCTGACGGGAAGCGCGGCTTCTATACGAGCTTCATTCAGATCACGGCGACGCTCGGTCTGTTTGTTTCATTGATCGTCGTACTGATGACGCAATCGTGGATGAGCAAAGAAGCTTTCTCGGCTTGGGGATGGCGAATCCCGTTCCTCATCTCCATCATCCTCGTAAGCATTTCTCTTTATATTCGATTGAAGATGAAGGAGTCTCCGATTTTCAGCCAGATAAAATCGACGGGGATGACCTCGGCACAGCCTCTTAGGGACGCTTTTACCAAGTGGGATAACCTCAAGCGCGTGCTTATCTCGCTCTTCGGCGCCACGGCGGGTCAGGGAGTCGTTTGGTATACAGGCCAGTTCTACGCGTTGTTCTATCTTCAGACGATTCTCAAGGTCAATGCGAGAACTGCGTCTATCATCGTTGCCGTTGCGTTGCTCCTGGCGATGCCCTTTTTCACCGTCTTCGGTTCGATATCGGACAAGATCGGGCGCAAATGGATGATGATGGCGGCCTGTTTGCTCGCGATCGTGACTTACAATCCCATCTACAAGGCGATGCAGAGTGCCGCCGGTAACAACGTGGTCACGGTGAAATCGACGAAGAACAAAGTCACAGGTGCGATTAGCCTCACGCCCCTCACCGTGGACGCAACCGGAGCCCAAGTGCCCGCTAAAGAAGCACCAAGTCCGAACGAGCCGATGCTTGTGTTCCTCGTCTTCATTCAAGTCATCTATGTCTGCATGATCTACGGACCGATCGCGGCGTATCTCGTTGAGGCTTTCCCCGCGAAAATCCGCTACACCTCATTGTCGCTGCCATATCACATTGGCAACGGCGTGTTTGGAGGACTTGTGCCGTTGATCGGGCTGTCGTTGTGCGCCAAGACCGGCAACATCTATGCGGGCTTGTACTATCCGATGATCGTCGCCGGTATCACCCTGGTGCTGGGGAGTCTGTTCCTTCGCGAGACTCACGGCACCAAGATCTGGGACGAAGTGGGCGGCATGCGCTAGCCAGTTCCTCGCGGCGCGAACAGAGTTGCACTCCCAAGTGGCGTCGACGGTCGAGCACATGTGAAGTTGTGCCGTGTGCCGTTGGATCAATTGACTCTCACACTTCCGGAGTAGCATCATTTTCTCAGGCAAGCTCGTCGGCTCATGCAGCGAGGGCATGCTTCGGCGCGTAACCGCTGCTCGCGGCTCGTCTGAATAGATTCCCTTCTTCTGCATAGGAGCAATCGCCGTGGCTAAGACACGCGATAAGAAATCCAAGCAAAAGGCATCGCCAAAACCAAAAGCGAAATCGTCCAATGACCAGCCGAGGCAGACCTTGCCGGCGTCCCTGCCGGTGTCCCCCTTGAAGGAGAACGAAGCACAAATCGCAGTGCATTGGAAGGAAGAAGAATATTTTTATCCTTCGCCGAAATTCATCGGCCAGGCGAACCTAAACGATCCCGCGATTGTGGAGCGCTTCAGCGAAAAGCACTTTCCCGATTGCTTCCGCGAATATGCCGAGCTCCTCGATTGGGATCAGTATTGGCACACCACTCTGGACACCAGCAATCCGCCGTTCTGGAAATGGTTCGTAGGCGGGAAGCTCAATGCCTGCTACAACTGCGTCGATCGGCATCTCGCTAAATACAAGAACAAAGCCGCGCTGATATTCGTGCCTGAGCCGGAAGAAGAAGCGGCGACCGTCATCACTTTTCAGGAGCTGTATCGCCGCGTGAACGAAGTTGCCGCGATGCTTCGCGACTTCGCCGGCCTAAAGACGGACGATCGCGTAACCATCCACATGCCCATGATTCCGGAGCTGCCGATTACCATGTTGGCGTGCGCCCGTCTGGGCGTCATCCACTCTGTTGTGTTCGGGGGCTTCAGCGGCGAAGCCTGCGGCTTGCGCGCGGCGGATTCCGGAAGCCGCGTATTGATCTACGCTGACGGATACTACCGCAACGGCAAGTGGGTCGATCACAAAGGAAACGCCGATATCGCGGTGGAAACCGCCAAAAAAGAGGGCCAGACCGTTGATAAGGTCTTGGTCTGGAAGCGCTATCCTGGCCACTTCCGATCCGAGTCTCCCATGATCATGGGGCGCGATTTTTTTGTTGACGAGATCATGAAGGATTTTCGCAACAAAATTGTCGAGCCCGTCTCGCAAGATGCGGAAGCTCCCCTCTTTCTGATGTACACAAGCGGAACGACGGGGAAGCCAAAAGGCTGTCAGCACCGCACCGGTGGTTATCTCGCTTACGTCGCCGGCACCTCGAAGTATTACCAGGACATTCATCCCCAGGATGTCTATTGGTGCATGGCGGATATCGGCTGGATTACTGGGCATTCTTATATCGTGTACGGGCCGCTAGCGCTCGCCGCCACCAGCGTGCTCTACGAAGGTGTGCCACAATTTCCGGACGCCGGCCGCCCCTGGCGCATCGCCGAGCACTTAGACGTAAACATCTTCCACACGTCACCCACGGCAATTCGTATGTTGCGCAAGGCTGGTGGCGACGAGCCCCGAAAGTACAACTACCATTTCAAACACATGACTACCGTTGGCGAACCGATCGAGCCCGACGTCTGGCGCTGGTATTACGAAATAGTTGGCAAACGCGAGGCGGTTATCGTTGATACCTGGTGGCAGACGGAGACTGGCGGCTTCCTATGCACGACGAAACCTGCTTTGGATCCTATGAAGCCGGGTAGCGCAGGTCCTCCGGCCCTTGGAATTTATCCCGTGATTTGGGACGAAGAAAGGAAAGAAGTGAAGGCTGGCTCGGGGTCTGCCGGGAACATCTGCATACGCAATCCGTGGCCCGGAATCATGCAGACGATTTGGGGAAGCCCGGAACGCTTTGTCAATCAATATTATAAGAAATACTGCAAGAATCCCGACAGCAAAGATTGGCATGATTGGCCGTACTACGCAGCCGACGGCGCGATGCTCGCTGCGGACGGGTATTTCCGCATTTTGGGTCGCGTCGACGACGTCATCAACGTCGCCGGCCACCGCCTCGGAACCAAAGAAGTCGAGTCCGCATGTCTGACCATGCCGGAAATCGCTGAAGCTGCGGTCGTCCCTGCTGTCGACGAAGTCAAAGGGCGCGTCCCCGTCGTGTACATCTCGCTGAAGCCAGGGGTCTCCGGCTCAAAGCAAATTCAAGACAAGGTGACCACGACGATCGAAACCATGATCGGCAAGATCGCGCGACCCAAGACGATTCACATCGTGCCAGACATGCCCAAAACGCGCTCCGGCAAAATCATGCGCCGCGTGCTCGCTGCCATCTCGAATCAAATGGACACCGGCGACATCACCACGCTCGCCAATCCCGATATCGTTGAGCAAATCCGCGAACAGGTTCAGGGACGCACGCGGGGACCCCTGAAAGAGGGCCCTGCGGATATTAAACTGTTCGGCGAAGAGCAATGAGCTAGGTCCGAAACGGGTTTGCTACCTGGACCGAGTCATAGACTCGCCGATGGTTCAGATCCTCTGAGTACAAGACTTCCGCGCCAGATCTTCGTTGCGCAGGACAGATCTTCGGGCAACACCATCTGCGTGCCCAAAGCTCCTTCCGTCACACCTCCTCAGCTCGCTAACTCGTACAGAAATGCCGCTTGCGACTTTGCCGCGCCGTCTATCCCCTGGATCTTCGGGTTCTTCGACTCAATCAGATAATACTCGTCCGGAGCGTGTGCTCCGTTGCCATGGCCCAATCCGAAGTGTCCTGCAGGCAGCCGCAGCGGGTCACCGGTAAACACATAGCCCGGCCACGACCCTGCAAGCCGGGGAAAGATCACTGGATCAATTCCATTTCGCCGGTAAACCGCGGCCGCCGATGTGATGATCGCCGAGTCTGCCGCCGTGCTCGTCGGGTCGTATCCACCACTCATGTGCACATCGATATCCCCAAATCCCTTCTTGGCCAGATGTGCCTTCAGTGATTCCAGCGCTTCCGCCGCGGTCATATCCGGAACCAAGCGCAGATCGAGCTTTGCTACAGCCTTTGCCGGCAAGATCGTTTTTCCACCTGGTCCTGTATAACCGCCCACGAGGCCTTCGATATTCACCGTCGGACGCGACACCAGCATCTCCATCGATTCCTGCCAACCCACGTTGCGGATCCAGTGATCCACGCCCTGAAGCTTCTTCGTGTCCGCCTCGCTCAACCGGCGCGCCGCCTCTGCGATCATTTTCTTCTCGGCTTCCGACAGAGCCCGCGCCTTGGTTGCGAAGCCTTCGATCGCAGGATCATTTCCGTCAGGCGACACCAGTGTCACCAGCGCTTCCACCAAGTGCCACGCGGGACTATCCACTCTCGCCTTGTTGCTCGAGTGCAGATCTTTCTTCGGCCCGCGGCCCCATCGCTCTCCACTCGACGTCAACTCCAGCTCGACAACACCTTTCGCGCCCAAATAAATCGTCACGTCCCCGCCCAACCCTTGTGATGCAAACGGCATGAATACTCCACTGCATTTTTTGAGCGCCGCCGCCACTTCCGGCTTTCTCACCACTTGCGGAAAATGCGGGGAGCCGATTTCCTCCTCTCCCTCTGCAACGAAAACCAAATTCACCGGCAGCTTCTTGCCCGCTCCACGAATCGCATGCAAAGCCGCAAGGAACGCCGCTTCCGGTCCCTTCTGATTCACCGCGCCGCGCCCCACCAGAACTTTCCCAAGCCCTGGCTTATCTACCAGCGCCGCCTCAAATGGTGGCGACGACCATTCCGCAGGATCAGCTTGCTTCACGTCGTACATGAAGTAGAGCCCGATCGTCCGCGGTGCGCCTGCGTCGATGGTTGCGAATATTCCCGGCTGGCCGTCGGTCGGAACCTTAGTGACCTGCTGAAATCCCGCATCACGCAACATCCGCATGGTCAAATCACAGCCTTCATTCATCCCGCGGTTCTCCGCCGCGATCGAAGGTTGCCGGATCCACTCCTGCAAGCGCTTTACGGACTCGTCGTTCCGCTTCTCGATCTCTTTGCCAATCGCGTCTAAATCGCTTGCCGCCGCGCGCGCCCAGGTTGGCAGCGCCAGCGCCGCCGCCCCCACGGCCACCGCTTGCACAAATGCGCGCCTGTTCACGCCCTTATCCAGCGCTGACTCGCTCCGATCCAATTCTTGAAACTCGCTCATTTCCCCTCCCGGTTTTGGCGTGTGTCATGCACACCGCATCGCAACGCGAGAGACTACACCGTGCCGCCTTCCCCGGCAATCCCGACGATTACTTGCGACCCATGCGGCGGATCGCGCTTTTCATTTTGAATCTGGGGCTTGCGACCGCTTCGCTATGCTATTTCCTTCCTGCAAATCGGATTCTCGCCGTGAACGCCCGCGACTGTCCGCCTGAAAACGCTCCAAAATTAGGCGCATCGACATTGTTGACCACCGTGTTGGGATTTTGACGGTCCAGCGCATTGACCGCTTCGATTCGCGCTGCCCACAGATAACCGCGAAATGCGAATTTTCTCTCCAGGGCCAGATTGAGGCTGACATAGTCGGGAAAACGGTGCGCGTTCGGCTTGCCCACGAGCTGCTGCTGCAGATTGACCACGCTGAATGGATAGCCGCTTCTGTACTCGAGAAAGTAACTCAACTGAATCCGCCAAACGTGCGTTGGCGTCCAGCCCCACGTTAAAAAGCGGTTCGGCGCGTCCCAGTCCAACGCACCAGGCCGCTGTCGAGCGAAGAAGATCGATCCCAGAACTGGGTTCAAGACTTGGTTGGAACGTGCACGCGAGCGAGTGAAAGCGCCGTAGATTTCCGTCGACTCGGAAAAAACATGGCGCCCGGACAGCGTAGCCGATCGGTAACGGTCTTTCCGATGATCCTCAAGAAGAAAAACACCACCGAATTGGGTAGGCGCCTGTTCAACGAAAGCGAACCCGTGGTGGCCATTCCTCCATAGGAGTTCGACACCGATCAGCGTGTTGCTCCTGATCTTCTGTTGCCACCCCGCGCTAGAAATCGTAAAGCGGGGTTGCTGCAGACCTGTCGAGGGCAATGCGAATTGAGTGATAACCATAGGCGGCACTGGCACCCTTCCGCTGCCGTCATAGAATGTGTCGACCTGACGCTGGTCATATGCCTGACCAATCAGGGAGAGATTCAGGGGTGCGTTGTAGATTCCCCAACCGACCGACAACTTGGATCGATCATCCCCGAATGGCAGAAAATTCGCGGATGCTCGAGGCTCGGCCATCGCGGTTAGCGTGAAGTGATCCCAGTCCGTCCGCAAACCAAGTTGGAGCAGGAAGCGCTTCGACGGCGACCACGTGTCCTGCGCAAACCCGCCGATCTGTGTATTTGAAAAATCTGGATTGGCTGGTCCCGAAAACACCGATTGGCGCACCAATGTACTATTTGCCCGCAGTGCTTGGATTTCTCCGCGTTGCGCCAATTGCGCATATTCGAGCCCCGCCACGTTCGCGCCGATGGAAAGCTGGTGCGTTCCGTGCCAGCGTCGCGAAGCCGCCGTCACGCTTGTGACCGCTTGGAAGCGCTTGCCCCTCTGGTGCAGGCGCTGAAAGAAATTGCCGCTGGTTCCGTTGATCAGCAGAATGTACGGTTCGCTCCCTTGCGGCTGGAAATTCAGCGTGCTGGTATCAGCAGAGATTCCGACTTCGAAGAGGGTGTCGTAGTACCACAGCTGATTCTTCAATGACACGAAGGCGCGCCGGTGCTCAGCATCGACCGTGGTCGATTGCGGATCGAGTGCGTCCAATCCTAGATTTGTGTCCTCCCCGCGGTTGTACAGCGCGCTCACCCGCAGAATATGCTTTTGCGTGATGTTGTATTGCAGCCGCAGAAGATTGTCCCCTGACCACTCCGTTCGGATATTTGCGCCTGACGGCTGTTGCTTGACGACCGCCAAGGTGTGCTGCAAGCTGATGGAATCGGAAAACCAAAACCGGCCGCGCTGCACCGGACCGGACAATGTAAGTCGCGGATACCAATTCCCTAAGTGCGCGCCATCTTGAATATTCATGCCTGGGGCAGGGTTCGAGGTCCCGAAGCGCCAGCGGTCATCTCCGTCTGCCGTTTCCAGGCTTAGAATGCCGGCGCCAGAGTGCGCGTAGGCCGCTCCGACCCGGCCCGTCTGGACTTCTGCTGTGCGCGTGGCATCGACGTTGAAACGCGAGGTCAGCTTACCATTAATCGGATCGCCGATTTCGAATCCATCGTGCAGATATTGCACGTCCGCCGACCGCGCCCCCGCTGTATGCAGATCGCTCCGGTTATCGCGCACGATTTCAGGTAAGGCGATTAGGCTCTGCGCCAACACATGCGTGCTCGGCACTGGAATGTCGCGAATGTCCCGCGCGTTCAAGGTGGAGCGCTGACTCGTATCCTGGGTGTCGATTTGATTTGCTGGCGCTGCGACTTGTACTTGTTCGTGAACCTCTTGCGCGTGGTTTAGTGTGAAGCTGACTTCATTCACGCCTGCGTGTAGTTTGATCGCCTGGTCGGAGAGAAGGAAAAAGCCATCCTTGTGGACTTCGGCTTTATAGTCGCCAGTCGGGAGTTTCCGCAATGTGAAACGTCCCGCCTCATCCGTCTCCGTTTTGTATGTTGTCCCTGTAGCGTGTACCAGCTTAATTTGCGCGCCCGCGATATGGACGCCGTTTTCATCCGTCACCACACCCGTGCTATCAGCGGAATCTGCCCCACGCACTTGCCCGCCAGCAAAAATGCTGAACGTCGCGAGAACGATTGTGATCAAGAGTCGTGGCGCCACGCAGCACCAGTTGCTGAACTTTGATTATAGAAGCCCCATCAACCTGCCGATTGTCTTCTTGGGAACCGTATGCCCATCCCGTCCACTCTCGGCCGGCCAGCGGCAGGTGTGGATGCCACGAGGAACTAGTTAAAGCTGTAGCCGCTCTCTTTAGAGGGCGGGCTTTTCTGCGTGGATAAGAAATATCGGGAAACCGTTGTGCGGTCTCGTCGGCTCAGACTAGGTCGGAATTGTTGTCTTCGGCGTCGCGTCAGCGTCTACTGCGCAGGGCACTGCGCCTGCACGGCCGTCAGCATCTCCGCATCGAGCTGCGCCCCGTGCCATCGCGCCGTGCAAAGCTGCGCCGGTGTTACCCCAACCGCCTCCCGCAGATCGGCGCCCGAAAGATTTGCCCCGGTCAGGTCCGCATTGCGCAGCACCGCCCCGCCTAGGGACGCTCCCCGCAAATCGGCATTCGTCAGGTTCGCGTCCAGCAAGATCGTTCCCTTCATCAAAGCGCCCGTCATGTTCGCCTGCACCAGCTTCGCCGAAGACAGGTCCGCTTCTCGCAAATCCGCAAACGACAAAATGCTCTGCTCCAATTTCGTATCCCTCAGGTCCGTGCGCGACAGATCCGCCCGCAACATCTGCGCATTCCGCAAATTCACACCGTAGAGAGACGCGCCCGGCAACTTGGCATTGGAAAGCATCACATTCTGGAATGTTCCATACGAAAGATCGGCGCCGTGCAAGTCCGCCGCCGCAAAATTTGCGTTTGTTGCGTCCGAGGATACCAGCGTCGCGCGCCCAAGTTGCGCCCGGTCCAGAATCGCGCCCCGCAACGTCACCTCACGCATATTCGCGCCGCGCAGGTCCGCTTCGGAAAGGTATGCGCCCTCCAAGTTCGCCCGCCACAGCCTGGCGTTCACCAGAAACGTCCGATACGCCCGCACGAATCGCAAATCGACTTGATTCAGCCTCGCTCCCTGAATCGCCGCTAGTCCTTCCTCGCTCCAGTTCCCTTTCGCCGGAAGGGGCGAGAGAATCGTCTCGGTCAAGTCCGCGTACGGACGATATCCAACCGATTGAAACACGTCTGCCGCCCACCGCCTTGCGCTTGCCACAGAGCTGTCTGGCGCAGCCTCGCGATCCGCCGGTAATCCCCGAATTACTCCAATCGACAGCACCAGCAATATGCATCCCACCGCCAATGCCGCCCGCGTCGCGTGAAATACGGCTATCAGCAGATTCTTCGGATTCTGCCGCAGGAGATCGCCTGGCCGCAGAACGCGCGCCACGATGGTCGGGACACACGTCGCCGTCGCAATCGAAAGCGTCATCAACACTGCCTGCAGCAGCGTCCCGCGAAAATCCTGCAGCACCAGATAGCGCAGCCAGAACAGGAACAGCGTTGCCGGAACGACCCAATATGCCAGTGCGACAGAGACTACTGTTTCCAGCACCGCGAACGATGACCGCGCATCCCGCGTCCAGCGGAAGTGTCTCCGGACCATGCCCATCAAATACCAAGGGCCGTCTTTCTCCAGCGTTTGCCCATCCTGGAATGTTGCCGGTAATGCCGCCATGCTTCCCCATAGCCGCAGCAGCACAAAATGAAACCGCAAATACGTCACGAAGAGCAGAATTGGACCGCCGAGGTAAAACCCTTCCATCGGAAGCAAGTTCCCAACGTGCGGTATTGGAATCGCCGAAGAGTTCAGCACCAGTCGCACATCCGACGTGAAAGCAATTAGCAGCCCGCATAGCGCACTGGCTCCGAGCATTAGAAAATAGAACCATCGCGCGACCTGAGTCGCGTCCGAGATCGCTTTCGAGCTGTCGAATGCCGCCGCTGTTTCCGGAAGTATCGCGTCAAATAGATTCGTGCCGCCCAGTCGCCCGACCCACACGCCTTCGGCGCCGTACAAATTCGCGCCCATCAAATTCGCGCCACGCAGTTCCGTACCCAGCAAATTCGCATCGCGTAGGTCCGCCTGCACCAGGTTCGCGCCGCGCAGATTCGCCATGGACAAATCTGCTCCGCTCAGATTGGCGCGGTGCAGAAGCGCACCCTGCAGATTCACACCCGTCAGGTCCGCCTTGGAAAGGTTCGCGCCGCCCAAGTCGGCCTTCGCGCCGCTTTCCCCGGCCGATTCCACCCAAATCCTGTGCTGGTCCAGCAGCTCCGCAAGTTCCAGCATCGAAATTCCGGTCGCTTCTACCGCGGAAATTTCACTCTCCTGCGCCGGCACCGCTTCGCTCACTGGCACTTCCGGGGCCTCCGACTCTGTTGCGTGCAGATCAGTCTTCTGCGTCTCAGTCGTTTCCAGGGTTCCCAGCGTGTGTGCTTCCAAAGCCGTTTCCAAAGCTTGCTCCTTACTACTGCATAGTATTGTGAACGGATCCGTGCTCCCCGTGCGTCGCCCACCGCTCCGTGCCTGCCAGCTAGCGGACCTACCCCTGGGCGGGTCTGCCCGCTCGCGAGTTCCCGCCAAGGTGGGAAATCCCTCCCAACCGTCATGCCTCAGGGCACCGACCATCCTCCCCTAAGTCACCGCCGAAAGTCGCCTGACCCAAAGTACAGGAAGCTAAGAGGTAACCTCTCCCGCAGCCCAGCCTTTCCTCCACTTATTGACAGGCCTGCAGCAGCACTGCCAGCAACTTCTGTTCAATGTCATCCTTCTCGGGCTGACCGCGTTCCGTTTCGTCTGCCGAAAAAGTCCACTTGACACAGATCCAGCTCGGCACTATAGTCCCGCGCCGCAAGACAGATTTTCGCTTAGATTAATTCTTTTTTCCGATACTCCCTTTCAGCTTTGACCGAACAAACAAAGGGGTTTCGGAAGGCTTATATAGTTCGGGTGTGCAACTAAATCGAGCGCTGCACTGCTAGTCCGGCTAAGTCCTTGTTTCGCCTTGGCTTATTTTCGATCTGCGCAGTGCCATCGAGACCGCCGCTAAGGCGCAGCAGGCCTGGTAGCCAAGCAAGATCCGCTCGAAACGTGAGGAGCTGACCATGTTCGTCCTACCTTCTCTGCACTGTGCGTTCCGCTCTATTCAGGTGCGCGGGCAATCTCGCCAGGCATGCGGACCCCTCGCGTTCGCCGCGATGCTGACCCTGCTCGCGTTACTCACTCCAAGACCCGTTCAGGCGCAAGGCACGCCGATCATTCAGGACGACTTCGAGGACGGCACGTTGCAAGGATGGATACCAAGGGGAGGCAGCGTCGTCCTGACAAACACGACTGAGGCTGCACACAACGGCGCACACAGCCTGAAAACGACCGGGCGCACAGCAGCATTTAATGGCCCCAGCCTCAATGTGTTCGGCACACTCGCGAAAGGGTCCACGTATCAGGTGACCGCCTGGGTGCGACTTGTCTCCGGTCAACCCGCGGACACTCTGAAAATCACCGTGCAGCGCACCCTCACGGATGGCACCAACGCCTTCGACCAGGTGGCAGCGAGCTCGACAGGTGGCGTGACCGACGGCGCTTGGGTTTCGCTTCAGGGGCAATATACGTTTTCGACCGACGTTACCGCACTACTGCTCTATATCGAAGCGGCTGGCGCCACCACGCAATACTACCTGGATGATTTCAGCATTGTGCTGCTGGCGTCCTCTAGCTGCGGATCTCAGCAGGACACGTCCGGTATCCACACGAACTTTGAAGACGGTAGCGTCGAAGGATGGAAGCCACGCATTGGCGAGGAAGTGCTGACCGTAACCACGGCCGACAAGCACAGCGGCAACTTCAGTCTGCTCACCACGGGACGCCAGCATACCTTCAGTGGTCCCAGCATCGATGCGGCCGGAAAGCTGTGCAATGGCTCCCAATATCGCGTTTCGTTTTGGGCTAAGCTCGCGCCAGGTGAGCCAGATGCTCAACTCAGATTCAGCGAGCAGCGTACGCTAGCGGGCACAACAAATTTCGACACACTCGTCGGCAATACCACCGTCACGCCAAATCAATGGGTGAATCTGACCGCGCTGATCAATTTCGCCTTCAACTACGATTCGCTCACACTCTATGTGGAATCCGCCAGCGGCACACCCTCGTTCTACATCGATGATTTCGATCTGACCTTTATCCCTCCCATCCAAATCGAGCAGAACATCCCGTCCGTCTTTCAAACGCTGGCGGACTTTTTCCCGATCGCCACAGCCGTTTATCCCGGTGCCATTTCCGGCCCGCATAGTCAACTGCTCGCCAAGCATTTCAACGGCATCACCTCAGAGAATGACATGAAGTGGGATGCCACCGAACCCACCGAGGGAATGTTCCGCTTTACCAACGCCGATGCGCAGGTGAGTTTCGCCAAAGCCCACAACATGCTCATCCGCGGGCACACGCTTGTTTGGCACAATCAGATTCCGCCTTGGGTATTCCTCGACGCAAGCGGCAATCCCATGACGCCAACGCCGGAAAACAAGGCGCTTCTCCTCCAGCGGCTCACCAACCACATCCGTGGAGTCGTCTCGCATTTTGTAAACGATGCCTACGCCTGGGACGTGGTGAACGAGGTCATCGATCCCGCCGAGCCTGACGGTTTCCGCCGCAGTCCGTGGTTCAATATCACCGGAACCGACTACATTGATACGGCGTTTCAGGTCGCACACGAAGTTGCACCCAACGCGAAGCTGTTCATCAACGACTTCAACACCACCCAAGAGCCCAAGCGCAACTTCCTGTTCAATCTGGTCAAGAACTTGCAAAATCGCGGGATACCTGTGACCGGCGTGGGACACCAGATGCACAGCAACATTCAGTTCCCTTCGCCGCAATCCGTCACCGACACCATCAACTTGTTTTCTACTCTCGGCGTCGACCAACAGATCACCGAACTCGACATCAGCATCTACACCAACAGCACCGAAGCCTTCACCGATTACGCCAGCATCCCCAACGACAGATTCGTGCAGCAGGGCTATCTCTATCGCGACTTCTTCCAGGTATTCCGGCAATTGAAGGACAAGATCAGCGAGGTCACGTTCTGGGGCGAAGCGGACGATCATACCTTCTTGACAACTCCTACGCGAGTGGACGCGCCGCTGTTGTTCGACCAAGGCCTGCAGCACAAGCTCGCTTACTTGGGTGTCGTCGATCCGTTGCAATTGCCGGGAGCCAACATCACCACCACTATAACCGCAGATTCCTCCACCGTCTTGAGCGGCCACGACGTGATGTACACCATTACGGTCAACAACGGCGGTCCCAACGACGCAGCCACGCTGTCATTGGTGGACATTCTTCCCGCAGCCACCGTCTTCAAATCCATCGTCGCGCCAGCCGGCTGGACTTGCAGCACACCCGCCGCAGGCAGCGCTGGCCAAGTGAATTGCACCGCCGATACCCTCGTCAACAGCGCTTCCGTGCAGTTCATGCTGACCGTCACCGTCGCTTGCGCAACGCCAAACGCTACGGTCATCACCAACTCCGTCGCAGTCACCTCCACAACCCGTAATCCCAATCCAAATCCCACCAACACCGCGTCCGTAAACGTAAATGTCTCCAATCCGCCGCCGGTGATCTCGGGATTTTCCGCGAACAGGACATTCTTGTGGCCCCCCTCGCACCGCTATTTCCGAGAGACGCTGACCTACACCGTCACCGCTACATGCGATGTCGGCCTCGTGCCGGTAATAACCGTTAGCAGCAATCAGCCCAGCGACGGACGTCCTAATCACCCCGACGTAGATTGGGTCGTACTCGACCCAACTCACGTGCTGTTGCGCGCCGAAGACGAGCCTCGCGATCGCGATGGTGGTGCCTCCGGCAACTCCGGTCATCGCATTTACACAATCACCGCCACAGTCACCGATTCAGCCGGCTCCGGCACCAGCAGCTCCGTCATGGTCCCAGTAGCTCGCCCGGACAGGTGACGACCACCACCACTAACGCCACGCGAGGAAGAAGCTTTAGGGTAGACGGTAGACCAAATCTAAGAGCGGAAGGAGATTTTGGGTGCTTCGTCCTCGGATTGTGAGGGCGGGTACTTAACGTTCTCAGCCGAGAAACGCATCTAATGGGCTGGCGTTGGTGAACCTAAGATGAGGGCCGATTGAGTGGTCAAGACGAACGCGGTGCGAGCTCTGGATAACCTCGGCATCAAATACGAGCTGCGCGAGTACGAGGTCGATGCTGAGCCGTCTAAGGCTTGCTTTCACCGACTGCATCAAGTTCCGGTGATTGCCGCCCGCGTTCGCGTCGCTCCCCGGCGCCGCGTTGGTGTACTTGGTGGCGATCACCATCTCCTCACGATGGCCGGCAACCAAATCGCCCACAAACTTCTCGCTAGTCCCGCCCGTGTATACATTTGCGGTATCGATGAAATCGCCTGGCGGCGCGGTAGGCTTCGTAAATCTTTTTCGCCTCGTCAAATGTGGATCCCCCATCCCCATTCCTCGCCGAACGTCATCGTTCCCAGGCAAAGCTCCGATACGCGAAGCCCGCTGCGTCCCAACAACCGATAGTTCATTCCGTCCCTCCAAAAATGTCTTCCGTGGATTTTGATCTCAAAGCGAATTTTCAAGCGAACAACGACAGAGGGCGAAGCCCGCCGGCATCACCGCACGCAATCGAATTTGCAGCCCTCGCATTGGATGCGAGCGCCGGGCGGACGTTAACAAAGCGCCGAACCTCCGTTCTGCGTCCGCAAAGCTTGGAAAATTTTTTTCGATCCATCCCCCGTCGGCTGGTTACATTTTCTCAACTCACGAATTCCGTAAGAATCGGCACAAGACCAAACGCTGGGGCACAACTCCACTTCTGTGAAGTGGTTTCCTGGTTGTGTCGGTACCAAATCTTTCGCTTGTTAAGGAGAGCTTCCATGACTACTACGGCTCAAAAAACGCAGTCATCCATGCCTAACGGGCAACTGTCAATTCGCAGAGCTCCGGCAATCAAACATCAGCCGCGATCCAAACGTTTCTACTTTGATGTGGGCCTCGGTTCCGTATGCTTATCGGGTACAGATACCGGTGGAGCATACTGCCTCCTCGACGTGAGTCTCGCTCCTGGAATAGGCGTGCCCCGTCACACGCACACGCGCGAAGACGAAACCTACTACGTCACCTCCGGAGAGTTGGAGGTAATTGTCGGAGACCAAATCTTTGTTCTTAAGGCCGGCGATACTCTCATGGCCCCCCGCGGCATCCCTCACCAGTTACGCAACTCTGGCAGCATGACGAATCATTATCTCCTCATGTTTTCACCTTCCGGATTCGAGGAGTTTGTGATGGCCACGGCCCTTCCGGCGCCGGACAATGCCGTCGCTCCAACCGAACGCCAACTTCACACTGAGGACCCTTCGATCGCCATTCATAATGTCTATAAACTCGCCACCGAGTACGGAATTCTCTTTGGTTGATCGATGACGCGCCGGGTGCTCGTTATCCTCACGCTTATGTTGACCCTGCAAGCCGATACTGCGCAGAATGGTTAATCCTCTGTGCGCTCGGAAGTCCTCCTACGGAGTAGTTCATCGTGGCATGGTGAGCCCTACAAATCTTACCCGTCGGGCACGCCGGAGCTGTCGATACTGAAAATCACTCTTCCCCCACACTCAAAACTCGAATGGCACAGCCATCCCATTCCAAGCGCTGCCTACATCGTCGCCGGAGAACTAACTCTTGAGAGAAAAACAGATGGGAAGAAGCAGCTCTTCACCGCCGGGCAGGCCGTTTCCGAAACCGTGGACACCCTCCACAGGGGCGTAGTCGGAAACCAACCCGTTGTCCTTATTGTCTTCTATGCCGGAGGCCTCGGTGTGCCCCTCACCGAGGCTCCGCGCCCTTGAAAGGGAGAGACCTGATTCGAGAACGTAGCTCTAATCCATTTGGTAGTCCGTGATCGACCTCCATCCCTCCACGACCCGCAGCAGCCTTCGGGCCTGCTCGATACCCACCATTGGCAGCTTCCCTGGATTCAGCAGTCCCACCTGCACGAGCAGTGAAGCCTGATCCCACCACGCGTGTTCGTGCGCGACTTTCCCATTCTCGATCTTCATCACCAACACGTGCGGAAGTTCCACTCGCTTACCGGTCGGCGGAATTCCGGGTAGCAGGTAGTCCCATTGTGCGTTGTGTGTGAAACTCACAATCATTTCGACCACCACCTGGTCTTTGCCTATGGTGCGCGAAATAGGCGTCACCTTTGCATCTTTGGGGATTTGGTTTATGAAGTGCTCACTGTAGATGCGGCGGACTCCCTGTCCTCCGAACCCACCCATCATGTTCGGCACCATATACACGTACGGTTCAGCCACCATCGTCGCCATGGTGGCATCGACGTCCCGATCGGCAAACTCTTTCTCTACGTGTCCGTCGAAAAGCGCGCCGAGATCAGAATCCTGGTTCGGGTTGGCGACAGGCGCCGCCACTTCTGGCCTTGGTGCATCTTGTCTCCGTGAATTCCGGATTGTCATCAGTTCTGCGCCGAGAGGGGAACCTTCGTTCGGGTTGGCGACGGACCTCGCGACTTCTGTCCTTGGTGCATCTTGTCTTGGTGAATTCTGGATTTTCATCAGTTCTATTCTCCTTTGCGTCTTTTTCCCTGCTCACGGATCTCTCCGCGCAGCTAAGGTTCTGTGAGTGCCGCAAATCTTGTCCGGCTTGCGGATCCCACAGCGCGCCATCAGTAAGCCGCATAACGACAATGGGGTTGTGTCTATATCGGCGGCCCTGTGCCGAATCTTCGGCATTCTTGAGAGCCAAGTGTTGAGTCCGTTTGAATTTTTGCTATCGTGATGGGGCGTCAGGATATTTCGAGTTTCGATTTTCGTGAATTCACGCTTAGATTAACTCAACTCGCATGAGAACATGGCCCAATAATCGCATTCTCGATCTCTTCGGTATCCAGCTACCCATTATTCAGGCGCCGATGGCCGGACCTGTGCTATCCGACATGGTCATCGCCGTTTCCGAGGCCGGTGGGCTCGGCTCTCTCCCTTGCGCGCTACTAACTGCAGAGCAGGCGCACAGCGAGCTCGAAACGATCCGTCGACACACTTCGCGCCCAATCAATGTGAACTTCTTCTGTCACCAGCCTCCTCAGTCCAACCCAGATCGCGAAAGGATGTGGCGGCAGCGCTTGGACACCTACTTCGTCGAGCTGGGCCTCGATCCCAACACTCCTGTTCCCAGCTCCAACCGCGCTCCCTTCGACGAGAAAATGTGCGATCTCGTCCTGGAGTTCCATCCGGAGGTTATCAGCTTCCACTTCGGTCTACCGGACAAGCATCTCCTCGCGCGCGTCAGGAGCACCGGCGCGAAAATCCTTTCCTCCGCCACTTCCGTCGATGAGGCGCGCTGGCTCGAAGATCATGGATGTGACGCGATTGTCGCGCAAGGTTATGAAGCCGGTGGACATCGCGGCGTCTTTCTCACCCAGGACATTTCCACTCAGGTCGGCACCATGGCCCTTGTGCCGCAGGTGGTTGACGCCGTGAAAGTGCCCGTCATCGCCTCCGGAGGTATCGCCGACGCGCGCGGTATTGTGGCTTCATTTGCTCTTGGCGCTGCGGCCGTGCAGATTGGCACCGCGTACATGCTCTGCCCGGAGGCCAAGATCACGCCGATGCATCGTCAGGCGCTCAGAAACGCCAAAGACAATCACACTGTGCTCACCAACGTTTTCACCGGGCGCCCCGCTCGCGGCATCGTCAATCGCGTTGTTCGCGAGGTCGGCCCCATGTCCGATCTCGCTCCGGAGTTCCCCCTCGCCGCCGCCGCTCTGGCCCCGCTTCGCTCCAAATCCGAGAACGCCGGATCGAGCGACTTCACTCCCCTGTGGTCAGGTCAAGCCGCCCGTCTCAGTCGCGAGCTCCCCGCCGCCGAGCTGACCCGCCGCCTCGCCGCCGAAGCCCTCGCCCACCTCGCCTCCCTCCACCATCCTTCCTAAAACACGCCGATCTGCTCCCGTTGAATTCCTACAAAGAGTCCCGTTTGGCGACGGAAGCGCGCCTGCTTCACGGCATCCCAAGTGTTAGCCCTGGAGCAGTTTTCCCTTCGATGCTTACACCGAACGTATCGCCGCCTTGGGGATCGAGTTCGCAGACGGCAGTATCTACGAGGCTTCGCCCGACATACGCTATAGGCAGCGACAAGCGCAAAGGAAAGGGGCTTCATCCCGGACTGGCTCGGCAAAGGGCACGATTCAGGGTTGATCCGATTCAGGTGCCTTGCTCTAACGGATACGCGACTTGTCAGCGGCTCTTCCATCCACAGAAACAGACGTTTCTCCAGAGCAGTACTTTCGGGGGAGGCTCCTGGTGCGGGTGTTCTATGGCTCACAAAATGAACTCTAAGACACGATAGGGCATGAGAAGGACGGTTGTTTGGCTCACCGTCGCACAGACGAAGGCCCTAGCCCGAATGTCGAAGAAATCGCTTGCGCCAGCCAGAATCGTCCGAAAAGGGGCGGCCACGCGCGACTGTTTTAGAGTCATTTAGAATAGGAAGACGTTCGTAAGATTAGCACAATGTCAACAGCAAGGTTTTGGTAGGCGCTTGCTGCGGGTCACCCCTCCCAATTGGTTAGCACCAAACGATACAGCCCCTTTTCCGTCGAACAAATAATAGTCTGTGTAGACAAAGAACGCGCCTTCGCCTACTTCGGAAAACGAAACGACTTGCCTCAAGCTCTCGCAGCCGTTTGGTTTAGGCTTCGTGATGGCGATTTCCCGATCTTCTTGTGTATCGCCGTGCCGCTTGTCGTATTGCACCCAGTCGGCGATTGTTTTTCACCTCCTCGGGATTTCTAGACAATGTAACCTCTGCGCCCATCTTTTACAGTCTCTTACTCGGCACGGCGCGATCATGGCGTACCGATGAGGGTGGCCTACCCTTTGCGTCTTTGTCTTTGGCAAAGGTGGGTCTTCTCTTTTTCTCCGCAATGCCCAAACGCCTGAGTAAGGACTTATGCTGGTTTCAAACTCCCAGTCGTAACATACTTGTTCACTCGCTCCTATCTGTATCGGATCGGGTTTCCCTTTCGAAAAAGTTAGGGCGCTCGTCTTGGAGGACGGGTCGAAAAAACGAGCTTGCCGAATGCCGCGCCGGATGATCGCGCGTTCGAAACTGCTGTCGCGGCGTGACTGAGGTGTACCGATCGACTCTGTAGCTACCATCTCCCGGCACCAAGCGCCGGCAGAATCACGCGTTCCCGTCGCGTCCCCGATTCACACCGTCGTGTTTCTGCTGATTCTGTTTGGCTCAGCCGCGCTCATGTATTTTTCCGCAAATCGCATGCGCGCCGTCGAGCAACCTGACCGCTCCGCGTTTTACATCGCCACCATTGCGTGGGAATGGCTGCTGATCGGCTACGTTTTGTTCGGCGTGCGCCGTCGTGGCACGCCGCTGCGTGAAGTCACCGGGGCTCGATGGAAAAGCCCGAAGGAATTTTTTCGTGACGTGGGAATTGCGCTTCTCTTTTGGATCATCGCCTTGCCCGTACTCGGCGGCGTGGCGCAACTGCTGCACTACCAACGCATGGCGCGCAACGTTCGTTTTCTTGCTCCCGAAAGTTCCTCGGAAATTATTTTGTGGATCGCCGTCTCTGTCACCGCAGGAATCTGCGAGGAGACCATTTTTCGCGGCTACCTGCAAAAGCAGCTCATCGCTTGGACCGCCAACGTACCCGCAGGCGTTTTCCTTTCTGCGGCGGCGTTTGGAGTTGGCCACATCTACCAGGGCGCGAAAGCTACTGTGGTGATCGGCGTCTACGGACTCTTGTTTGGGATCCTCGCTCAACTTCGGCACAGCGTTCGTCCCGGCATGATGACGCATGCCTTGCACGACACCGTCAGCGGCCTCGCGCTGCGCTTCCTCCCAAAATGAACTTCGCGAAAGCTGCAAACAAAGCGGAGTTCACAACTCTATCGCTGGGCGCGAGGAAATTTTCGAGAAAGCGAATCTTGAAATTTCGCCGAGGGCGCGCGAGAAAAAAACGCCGGAGCGCTCCGCTGAGGGGCCGAGGCACTCCGGCTTATCCTGCCCGCCTCCGCAGTGAGCGAGCAAGAAACTTGTTACCGCTCGCGGATATCTTCGTTGCCGCGTAAGAATTCGTAACGTTCGATTGCGGCAACCACACCCATATTGCCCTCATCGCGCGGTTCGGTGCGCTGCACGCGACCGAGGCAGCGGACTCGCACGGGTCCGGCCAGGGTAATTTCGTTGGGTAGGGTTAAGAGAATTTCGATGGGCGAGCCTTCCTTGACGTCCTTGGAGAGGAAGAAGTAGACACCGCGGGAGCTGACGTCCCGGGATTCGGTGCTGGTCTCGCCGACCGCCGCACCCGTAGTCCAACGCACGGTAAGCGGCAGCCGCATGTTAAAGCGCTGTGTGTTGCGGCGTTCGGTGCCGGTCAAGGCGGAGCCTCCTGATCGAAGGGCAAGTTTATCCGGGTGCGGGGCGAGGGAACAATAGGACTCCGGATACAAAAACGATTCACTAGCTTGAAGTACGGATGTACTACAACCGTAAGGGCTTCGATGGTATTCGGGCGTAGGATTCGGCGATTTGGGGCGGCATGAGGAATCAGGTGGCGCATGGGTTTAGACGGGAGGCTGGAAAAGTCCCTGGAGGCTTGACGCTGGATGCTCGAGTCTGGAGTCGAGAAAGATTCCGGTTTGAAGCCGGACGAGTGGAAAGCGGGGCTGAACGGGCCCGCGAGGAGAGCGGGTTTCGCTTGGCTTGCGCCGGGGGATACCCCCCTCCCATGTTAATGGAAAGAGTGTGGAAGCTGCTGATTCCACGTAGGTTGCGGGCGATCCTGGGCGTAGGTAGAGTGAAAAGAGTGCGGAATTGCATGGAAATAAAGGAGTTAAATCGTACGCTTGGGGTAAAGGAGCGAGCTTGGGGACAGCGGCCCGAAGGTGGTTGGGCTGGTCGCTTGAGAGGAGGCACTTGTCGGGGGAGGCTGAAATGGGCGAAGGGTCCATCACACTCAACCTTTGCTGGTAATAGTACCACATTTGTAATCATTTGTCAAGATGTAAATAACTATTCTGGATTCAATGGGTTGCAGCTGAGGGAGGAGCAGGAGCCATAAATCCTCCGACACTTTCAGAAGTCCAAAAGGCTAGGGTGCCAGGGGTGATTTCATTTCTTGAGGTCGGCGGCGATTTGGGAAAACTGGAGGAGGGCGGCTTCGAGGTCCTCGGCGATTTCGGCCGCGATCACATCGGGATCGGGGAGGTTGGTAGAGTCGTCGAGGCTCTCGTCTTTGAGCCCCAGTCTGGAACTGGATGTAGTTGATCCCGCCACCGCCTCCACGGTCTCACTGTACAGTGAAAGTAACGCCATTGCTATTCACGCCGCTCGCGAAGACCACCACAGGCCCTGTCGTCGCTCCTGATGGTACCGTGGTCGTGATGCTCGTCGTACTCCAATCTGTCACGGTCGCGGTCGTACCATTGAAGGTCACTGCGCCAGTTCCCTGAGTGGCTCCAAAGTCGGTCCCGCAGAATTATGACAGGAACCGTGATCGTGCGAGCCAAATTTGTTGGGTCTTGGACGCGAATATAAACCGAGCGACACTGCAAGTTGTCGTCGGTATTGGCGGTGTTGAAGCTGGGTGGAAACCCGGCGCAGAATCCGGTCTTGAATCCAGCACCCGTGGGCCTGGCGAAGTCGATCGGAGCTCGATAGACAGCGAAGCCGTGCGCTAGTCCATCACTGCTTACGTTTCCTGCTGAAACGGTCAGCTGGCTCTGCGCAAGAGTCGTACTCCCGGGAAAGTCCAGAGCGCCGTCTTCGTTTGGCAGAGAACTTTGCTGATGTTGAGGTGTCTGGTCATTGAGCAGGGTGACAGTGAATTGCTCGCCAGGACTGTTCGTATCAATCCTGACAACAAGCTGAGCCACACCATCGGTGGCAACGCCGGAGACAACCCGACCCTTGGTGAGTGAGTTCTGGAGCTGGCTGCCGTTCATCACAGCGGGGCCGTTGAGCAAATCAGGGACTGGATCTAGCAACGAAACATTGAGTGTCGGCGGCAGTGGCGACCCTTGGATAAAAGCGGCGGCCAAAGCAACGCCGTTGCCATACGCGTCGCTTCCTGTAGGAGGCTGAAAAACAAACGCCTATGGATAAAACCTTGGTTATCAACATTCTGATACTCTTCGAAAAATCCGCTACTCTCCTCAATGACGGTGAACCCAGAATAATGAAAAGCATAGCCGGGCAGGCTCCTGCCCCATCCAAAGATCATTTCATTCGAGAAGTTTGTCATCAGCGGCCCGCTCGTGTACGTGAATGTGGCACCGGGCGGTTGGTGCAGAGTCGCTAGAGCAGCCCCGCTGTCAAAACAGGCTGGAGCGACATTCCCAATTTCAGTTGCCCGGACGGCGATCACCCCAGGGGAAGAAAGAGTGACGGTAATTAACGCCTAGCATTGTGCGTAGCAACGACATTGCAGGCATAAAAGATCGCCAGATTCATGTCGCCAAAATTAGTTGTGGCAGTCACATAAGCTGCTGAAGAGTATTTATTTCCGTTGTTATCCGAGACGGTAGCGATCGCTGCAGCGGGGTACCAGAGAACCGATACCTCGATGGCGTTTCCCGTGGTGACGTTCGGCGGTCCGAGGACCACCCCACAAGTAAGGGTATTTACTGCCGAGCATTGCGCTCCCCAATGCTGGACAATGGTTTGTGCTTTCGTGACCGAAGCGGCGAAGAATATGGTAATCGGAAGTATGTAACGGAACAGGGCACGAAAAGACACAAGGCCCTCCAAGGCTTGATCCGCGGGCGGCTTTCGCCGACGCCCATTCTGGCTTAAGTGAGTACCGCGGAAAGTATTTACCGCCGAAATAGATGGTCAGAGTTGTATGTATGGTTTGAAGGGCGGTCAACGGTACGCGCGGACAGGCGTACTAACGTACAGGTAAGTACGGGTAAGGGAGCAGATAATCTCGGTTTGTCTTGGAACTCAACGAGAAAATGCAAGATGCCGCAGCCTTCGGTGTTAACGGTGCGGGTGTTGCCTTCCATGGAACGATGGCAGCGGAGGCCGAGAAGGCGAAGCGCCGCCGCTGACGGCGTCCGCGACACGCGGGTGCGAGAGAGGCGCGGACCGGAAAATCAGAAGCCAGAAATCAGAAAAATAGAAAATAGAAGCACGCGCGCAAGGGTCACACGTGCAGCAGTTGCACGTGGGCGCCCTGGAGCGGAGGCGGGAAGGTATCATCCCGGTGGAATGGCGCGATGGAGGAGAGATTCCTCTTTGCGCAGGCCGACCGTTCGTTAGGAAACGAACGGGAGGAAAGAGTCGGCCTGCTGCGCTCGGAATGACGGTGGTGATTGGGGACGCGGACGGGGAGGAAAGCGGCGGCGAGCCGCCGCACTCCAAGGGGACGGGCTGAAAGCCCGCTCTACACATCGCGCGACGAGGGCGCGATCGGGGAGAGTTCCTTAGGCCTGAAGGCCTGAGCTACATGGCGTGCGGTTCCGTCGGACACGAGGAGCGGGCACAGCGTGCTGCGCCCGTACTGGGTTGCGCTCGTGATCCGCTACCCAGCTGTACGACCTCGAGCTCGTTTATGGTTTGTGCTTGCCGTAACGGTCACTTGTTTTCGGGTTTTTGTAGTGGCCGCCCTTATGGTGTGAGTTTTGCTCGCCCTGATAATGACCGCCATGGGATTCCGTGTGTTTGCCGCCGCCGTAGTACGGACGCGAAGAATGGCTGCGCTGAGCAAACGCAGGAACGGTAGTAAAGGAGAGGCTCGCGGAAATAAACAGAAGTGCGAGAGTCGTTTTGGAGATTTTCAAGGGAATATCCTCCGTAGTGGAGAATGGATGAGGGAGCTGTGCGCGGGCAGATTACGTTCGTACCGTTGTCGATGAAGGATTACTTGGACGGAAGAACAGGGGATCCGATGGTGAGAGACGTGGGAAAAAAATAAAGAAGCGGACGGGCTGAAAGCCCGCCCCTACACAACGGACGGTACTATCCGCGCAAAGGGCACGTGGGTGCCCGTGGAGCGGAGGCGGAAAAAGATCATCGCGCAGGAATTGCGCGATGGCGGAGAGATTCCTCGCTGCGCAGGCCGACCGTTCGTTGAGAAACGAACGGGAGGAAGAAGTCGGCCCGCCGCGCTCGGAATGACGGTGGTGATTGGGGGCGTGGACGGGAGGAAAGCGGCGGCGAGCCGCCGCACTCCAAGGGGACGCGCTGAAGCGCGCCCCTACACGTCGCGCAACAAGGGCGCGATCGGGGAGAGTTCCTCAGGCCTGAAGGCCTGAGCTACATGCGGTGCGGTTCCGTCGGACACGAGGAACGGGCACAGATGCTGCGCCCGTACTGGGTTGCGCGCGCGATCCGCTACCCAGCTGTACGACCTCGAGCTCGTTTATGGTTTGTGCTTGCCGTAACGGTCACTTGCTTTCGGGTTTTTGTAGTGGCCGCCCTTGTGGTGCGAGTTCTGTTCGCCCTGATTCTGTTCGCCCTGATTCTGTTCGCCCTGATAATGACCGCTCGTTGCACTTAGGAGCACAGCGAGTAGGAGTACGCGCATATGCCTTTTCCTATTGCCGCTCGTCTTGCCCTTCCTCTCCGACGGCAACTCCGAGAACTGTTCCTTCAAACTTTCCCGTATTCGTTAAGAGTTTGGGATTGCCAGCGGCGTCGAACAACACCGGGCTCAACTGCCCCGTTAACGTAAGAGTGCCGGACGCACCCTTGAAACGCCCGGTTCCCCCTGTGATCTGATAGGTCTCGGTAAGGTCGCCCACCCCAGCCGTGAGATCCACGCAAATGGCTCCCTCGGTGACGTTGACCGTCAATAGGCTTCCGTCTTGGAAGCGAAATACGCCCGCTCCGGCGACAATTGGAAAATAGAGCTGAGTCGGGCCGGAGCAAGTGCTGGAAGGTTGGGGAGAATCTGGGTCAGCGTGTAGTTCGCGATAGGTGAATTGTCCCAGCGCACCCTTACCGGCTAAGAGCTCCTCGTCGGTAACTGTGCCGTCTTGTAGATTGATAGTAGTGGCGACATTACTTCCCGAATAGTTCATCTTTACAGGATTCTGTTGTGCGTAGACGTTTGCGACACCGAGTTGGAGCATCAGTGCCAGCGTTGCTATGTGTTTCATGGGTGCCTCCTATCTTTCTGGAGGAGAAGGCTGTGGGAGCGTGTTCTCCTTCCGCTGATACAGGCGTAAGCGGACGGCAAAAGCGGCCACGTTTCTGGTATATTTTTTGCCCCATGGGAAGAACGAGTGGTCCATGGGCGCATCCTCCGCTGATATCACTGGTCTGTTGAAAGCCTGGAGCAGCGGCGACCAGTCTGCCTTGGCGCGGCTGGCGGAGCGGGTGTATCCCGAACTGCGCCGCATGGCTCGCCGGTATATGAAAAACGAACGCCACGCCAATACTGTCCAGACCACAGCATTGGTGCATGAGGTGTACCTCCGGCTGGTTGACGTGACGAAGATCGAATGGCACGAGCGCGCACAGTTTTTCGCCATGGCGGCGCAGATGATGCGGCGCATCCTGGTGGACGCGGCACGGGCACGTGGCGCACACAAGCGAGGCGGCGGGGCTCGCAAAATGGACCTCGATGAAACAGCTCTGCTGTCGAACTCGCCGGACCGATCGATTCTGGCCCTGGATGAGGCCCTGACAGCGTTCTCGCAGGTTGCTCCGAGACAGGCGAAGGTCGTCGAGCTGCGTTATTTCGGCGAGATTGACCGAGGAGGAAATTGTCGCGGCTCTGAAGATCTCACCGCGCACCGTCAGGCGCGATTGGGATCTTGCCAAAGCTTGGCTGTTGCGGGAATTGAGCCATATGATAAGGCAACCAACAGCACATGAACCCCGAGCGTTTCCAGCGAATTGAAGAGCTATACCATGCGGCTCGCGAGAGAACGGCCGAGGAGCGCGCGGCACTGCTGGCCCAGACAGATCCCGAATTGCGCCGCGAAGTAGAGTCGCTTCTCGCACAGCGCTCCGGCCGCGAGTTCCTGGAGCGGCCGGCCATCCAGAACGCTCCACAATTGCTGGGGGACTCGACAGTAACGATACTAACCGTTGGCGCATGCCTAGGGCCATATCGTGTCGAGCGCAAGTTGGGTGAGGGCGGCATGGGCGAAGTCTATCGAGCGGTAGACACGCGCTTGGGCCGCGCTGTCGCTGTCAAGATCGCGCAGGAGCAATTCATTCTGCGCTTCGAGCGGGAAGCCCGCGCCATTTCCTCGCTGAATCATCCCCACATCTGCACGCTCTACGAGGTTGGGCCGAACTACCTGGTGATGGAACTGGTGGACGGCGAGACGATAGCGGCCCGGCTGAAAAGCGGGGCTCTTCCAATGAAGACGGCGCTTCTGTATGCCTCGCAGATTCTGGCCGCGCTGGCGGAAGCGCACGAAAAGGGCATCATCCACCGCGATCTGAAGCCCGGCAACATCATGATCGCGAAATCAGGAATCAAGGTTTTGGACTTCGGCCTGGCGAAATCGGGCCAGAATGAAACGGTTACCGCGAGCTGCATGGTACTGGGAACGCCTGCCTACATGGCGCCGGAGCAAAGGGAAGGCAAGCCGGCCGATGCCCGCTCGGATATCTATTCGTTCGGCTGCGTCCTGTACGAAATGTTAACCGGCGCGCGAGTCGGGTCTCAGCGGAGGCGCGTCCCGTCACGAAGACTGGAAAGTATGGTAAGCCGGTGTCTGGAAGAGGACCCGGAACGCCGGTGGCAATCCGTCGCCGAGCTGGAGCGTGAACTCTCAGCCATAACCCCCGCCACAAGCCGCGGGAAGCGCATGCTTGCCGCCGCGGCGGCCATTCTGGGGTTGTCCGCCGCGGCGTATTTCTACTCCCATCGTGCCCCCAGACTCACTGATAAGGACACGATTGTCCTCGCCGATTTCATCAACACGACAGGCGACGCCGTGTTTGACGGTACCCTGCGCCAGGGACTCGCCATCCAACTCGAGCAATCGCCCTTTCTGAAAATCATGGACGACGAGCAGGTACAACAAGACCTGCGGTTGATGAGCGTTGCTCCCGCGAGCCATATCACAAACCAGATCGCACATGACATCTGCGTACGGGACGGAGCCGCGGCCACGATCGACGGTTCCATCGAGAGCCTGGGTAAGAACTACGTCATCACGCTACAGGCAACGACTTGCCGGGGCGGCGCGACGCTGGCTCGGGAACAGATTCAAGCGGGCGACAAAGAGGCCGTGTTGAACGCGCTGGGAACCGCCGCTACAGCCGTGCGGGCCAAGCTGGGAGAGTCGCTCAACTCGGTCCAGAAGTTGAATCGCCCGCTCGAACAAGCCACCACTCCATCGCTGGAAGCTCTCCAGAACTACACCGCGGGTTATTCCGAGATGGACCAGGGCCAATTTCTGGCTGCTGTCCCCTTGTTTGAGCGCGCCATTGCACTCGATCCAAATTTCGCGATGGCTTACTTCATGCTCGGCGTCGCGTTCAACAATGCCGGGGACATAGAGCGCAGCCGGGAATACACACAAAGGGCTTTCGGTTTGATCGACCGAGTTTCCGAGTTTGAGCGGGACCTCATTACGGCTACCTACTACTCGTATGATGGGCAGTCTGACAAAGCGATTGACGCAAATCGGTTGGGTATCCAGAACTACCCCCGCTATTGGGGATTCCATAATCTCCTGAGTGTCGAGTACATAGACCTGGGGCAATTCGAAGAGGGGCTCAAGGAGGGCCAGGAAGCGACTGGGCTACAGGCGAACGTTGAACCTCCGTACCGGCGCCAGCTGGACGCCTACATCTGCCTGGATCGGCTCGCCGAGGCGAAGCAATTAGAGGAGAAACTGCGCGCGCAGGGACTCGGGGGAGCGAGGATCCACCAGCGCTTCCTCGAAATCGCTTACGTCGAGGGCGATGATACGGCCGCTGCGCGGGAGATCCAATGGTTCGCAGGCAAGCCGGCGGAGTACCTCAGCTTTGGCTTGCAGGCGGCCAATCAGAATGCTCTTGGCAAGCGTCGCGAGTCGAGCAAACTGTACCGGCGAGCCGCGGAGACAGCGTTGCGCCATGGGTTCCGGAACGCTGCCGCCGAATTTGAAGAGGCCGATGCGCGTGCCGACGCGCTTTCGGGTAATTGCCAGACCGTGTGGCGACCGGGGCGTTCTGCGCTGGCACTGGCCATGTGCGGCGATGCGGCCCAAGCTGAGAAACTCGCCGGGGAGACTTCGAAGCTATTTCCAAACGGAACCCTCTGGAATGCGGTGCAGCTGCCCGCGATTCGCGCTGCGATCGCGCTCAAGCGCGATCAGCCCGCCAAAGCCGTGGAACTGTTGGCATCCGCCTCGCCGTACGAGCGTGCTTACCCCGATGCGGTGTACCTGCGGGGCTTGGCTTACCTGGGTCTGCGTGAAGGCGCTGAGGCAGCGGCTGAGTTCGAGAAGATCCTGGATCACAAGGGCGCCAATTGGGGCAGTGCTTGGCAACACCCCTATTGGGGACAGTTCTACTCGCTTTCCTACCTGGGGCTGGCGCGCGGCTCCGCGCTCAATGGCGACCCGGCGAAAGCCGGAAAAGCCTACCAGGATTTCCTCACACTCTGGAAAGACGCCGACCTCGACGTCCCAATCCTTAGGCAGGCCAAGGCAGAGTACGCGAGATTGCAGTAGTCGATTGCGGATTTTCTGGGAGACGCGGTCGCCGCTACGAAGGGCGAGACGTGACGGGCTGACGCAGGCTTTCTTGAGGGGCTGAAAAGCCCGTGTGGTGTAACGGCTCTTGTGTGGGAGCTGAAGCTCCCACCTCCAAGGGAACGTGGGGAAGGAACCACGGATCAGAACTAAGTGAGGGGTGAGGGGACTATCCGAAATGTTAGTGGCTTAGCCGAAAGGTTAGTGGGGTGGGGCGGACGGAGCGGGCTTCTGAAGATTGGATGCGGGTTGTGAGCGTTGCGAATGAGGCGAAGTGGCGTCTATTCAATAGGCTGGTGAGAGAGGCATGAGTCATCGTGTAGCGGCGGGCGGGTGGCACGGGGGTTGCACATTTCTTAGGCGCCCAGTGAATGTGAGCCTAAGAAGTGAGGCCAGCCATGAAATTCCAGAAAATAATTCGCGTGCCAGGCATCGTGATTGCGGTGGGAGCCGCGTTGCTGCTGGGGAGTTCTGCTCGCGCTCAACAGGAGGTGGAGCCCACCACGTTTGAGATTGTGCCGGGCGAGCAGGCGAGCGGGCAGGTGCCGGGACGTGCGGCGCGCAGCTTTGAAGCCGCGAAAGAAATGGCGGCAAAAGTCGCGGAGCAAGAGGCGACTCAGAATGGGGCGACGACGGAGTCGCGAATCACGCAACTGACCGCCAGCGACGTTGCCGGAATGTTGATGCTGATGAGTGGAATGGGCGTGATCGTATTGTGCGCGATTGCGGGGAGATGGCCGAAGCGCTACCGGAGTAGGTTTACGCAAAGAAGAGCGGTGGGCAGAAACGGGGAGCATGGAGTGGAGTTTGAATCGCTGGACTCGGTGGTGAAACAGTGGTGTGAGCGAGTGGGACCGCCGGCGTAGATGAGGCAGGCGGCTGGTCGGGGGGGGCGCGCGCGGGGACAGCGGAAAAATTGAGGGCGCAACATCCGTTAACGATGTTGCGCCCTCTCAACTGAGCCGCAAAGTTTTCAAGCTTCCAGTTCGAACTGCCGACGCAACAACCACAAGGGCCGTCGCGTCTTTTCAGTGAACCGTAAGTTCTCAAGCTCCCGGTTCAATCTGGCGGGGAAGATAGTGGAAGTGATTCAGGGCGTCAATGGAATTCGCGGAGAAAATCTGTGAGAAATTGTGGACGAGTGTGAAAAAAGGGGAGTGTGGGTGGGGCGAGGCGTGGCGGAGGTCATTGCGAGAGAACCCACACGATGCCGAAGAGAGATTCCTGACTGCGCGACCTGGCGCGCAAAAAACGCGCGGAGGAAACAGCCGGGTCGCTCCGTTCGGAACGACAATGCGGTGTTGCGCGGGGCATGAGGGCAGTACCAAGCCAAACGTTGAGAAGCGCCAATCCTGAGTCCGCAAAGGCAAGAGCCGGCCTCAGAAGGCCGCCGCTACAATCCGATGTGAAGCAACTAGCAGCGGCATTACGTTCGAGCGCGGGCGACGATTCCATACAGACAATTCCATACAAAAGGCGACTGGCGCGAGGGGCGGCGGTCGAGCAGAGTATCTCCTAACCGAGAGCACAAATTTGCTGACGGAAAAGGAGATTCGATGAAACGAGTCATGGTTGGCGCGATAACGATGGCGTTGGTGTTATGCGGGGTAGCGGCCGCTGCGCAGCAGAATGGCAACAGTGCGGGAGCCAAACTGCAGACCGATCTAAGAAGAGCGGTGATGAACGGAAAACTGACCGATGCGCAGAAGGGCACTCTGCAGCAGGCGGGCGAGACGATGCGTGAAGCGGCGCAGGCAAAGCAGAGCGGAGGATCGGTTGACCGCGATGCGGTAAAGAAGGCTATGGCGGACATCAAGCAAATTGCCGATAGCGGGGCCTTCCAACCGGAGGACGCGCAAGCAGTGAAGGCGGATCTTGCGGAGATGCAGGACGCGTTCGAGAAGGGGAAGAGAGCGCGCAGACCGCTGGCAGACTTGCTGCATAGGCAGGGACAGGGATTGCTTTCGAACCTGCTGTCTTCGAAGCTGCCGATTTTGAACGTGATGGCAGGCACGAGGTGACGCTCGAGCTGCCGGGGAAGGCACACCGAAATCCTCAATCTAGTCGGGACGGGGAGTAATGAAATTTTAATTTACTCTGAAGGGTACTCTCCGCTAACGTATTCGACCCAGTCATACGCATCCGGCTCAGCCAGAAGGAGGGCGGTATGATGCCTTCCGATCTGCTCCCTCGCAGGGAAACGCATTTCACGCTTTGGCGGCCGAATCTGAGCGATACGCCGCCCGTTTTGGTCATTGGCACGTTTGCGGCCGGCAATCCCAACACGCTTGCGAACCGCAGAGAGATCGCGCTGGCAAAGACCGGCCCGAACACGCCGGGTTTGTGGGCCATCGCTGCAGCGGATGCCGGACTGGCAGACGGGATCTATCATTATTGGTTTCAAGTTGAGAACACAAATCCCGGCGAGCCCGCAGGCACGGCTATTTTGTGCACTGATCCGTTCGCGACGACTGTGGACTGGAGATTGCTTTCGCCTGCTCTGCCCGCAGGCTTCAACGACGATACGGATCGGCAGCCGGCCTCGGTGATTCGGCTGCGGAATGGGCGGCTTTCGGCGGTCGATCCGGGCGGCGAATCTGCGGCGTTCGAAAATGATCCCAGACCGGATACGCTCCCCACGAACAATCACTTGGTTATCTATGAGCTGCCGACCGCTTGGACGCGAGTGCAAGGGACAGGCATAAACGAGCGCGGTGTGGGAACGTTTCAAGACGTTCTAGCGCTGGTCGACGAAGCCGCGGGTGGGGCGAACTTCGAAGGGCTCGGCGTGCTGGAGGTCGGGCGCTCCTACTTGAGCGAGCTGGGTGTCAATGCGCTCGAACTGTTACCGCCCGCGGACAGCTTCTTCAAACGCACTTGGGGATACGATACTTCGCACTTTCTGTCGCCGGACTGGGAATTGGGCTTTCCGGATGGGCAGATCGCTTCCACGTCGAATGCTGATCTCGCGGCCTTGGTGGAGTCTTGCCATCGTCACGGGATACGTTTCTTCATTGACGTGGTAATGGCCTTTGGCCGGAACGAGGCTTATCAATGGATTGACTTTGACGACTTCTATATCGCTGAGCCTTCGAGGCATCCCGGCGATCCTGACGCTCTTACCTCCCGCCGGGGCGATGGGAGTCAGACTTTTCGTGATGGCTTCGGAAGCACGGTTTTCCGGTACACGAAGCCGACACCGCAGCCTTGCTATGACCCTGTCTCTGGCAAATCTAGCGTAGAGTCGCCTGCCCGCGCGCTGATGTACACGTACATCACGCGGTGGATGCGCGATTTTCGTGTGGATGGCGTCCGGATGGATAGCGTGGAGAATGTTGCCAACTGGGACTTTGTCGGCGGTTATAAGAATCGCGCTCGAGATCTTTGGAAGGAACGCTGGCAAGCGGCGGGTCTCGCGGCTGCCGGCGCTGACGAACGCTTCCTAGTGGTGGGAGAAGAGTTGTCGCGAGCACCTGGGCTGCTGTCGCAGGGACGTTTGGACGCACTGTGGAATGATGGCTTTCGCGCGCGAGTTCGGGCGGCGATTCTCGGTGAGAACAATGATGGTGAGAACTTTGAATTCACGGTGCGGAATGCCATTGATTGCCGCAATCTCGGCTTTAGTAAGCTGACACAATCGGTGAATTACGTCACTTCTCACGACGTGGAAGGCTTTCGCAAGGAACGCCTGTTCACAATGCTGCAAAAGGCCGGATTCAGCGGCTTGGATCTGCAGAAGCGCGTACAGTTGGCGTTTGTGTGTCTACTCACCGCGAACGGCATACCTATGTTTCTGGCCGGAGAGGAATTCGCAGATCAGAATGATCTGTTCGATTCAAATGGCAACGTGAGCGATCCGGGCGGAAAGGAAGTAGATCCAGTGGACTTCTCCCGGTTGCAGGAGCCGATGCGTCACGCAATTTTTGAATATGTGGCGCGTCTAGTGGCGTTGCGCGCCAGCCATCCCGCTCTCGCAGTGAACGATACCGAGTTCCTACAGGCAGATTTCAACGACAACAAACGAGTGGTGGTCTGGAAGCGCGGCATGGCGGGACAGGATCCGGTGGTGGTGGTTGCTAATTTCTCTGACTATGCGACTCCGAACGGTCTCACGGATCCAAACGCTAAATATGTAGTTCCTAATTGGCCAGCGACTCCGCCGGGCCGGCATTGGCGCGAAGTGACACAGCAGCGCGACGTGTTGCCTCAACAGGTCGGCCGGGAGCCAATATTTTCTTGGGAAGCCAAGGTGTACGTGCTGGCCTGAGTTTGAGAAGAAAAGGGTGCTTGCCACCAATCACGCCGGAGGCGGACGTGCTAAAGCGCACCTCTACACAGGAATGCGCCACCCTGACTAGTGGGGCAACGACGGGATGGAGCGGTGATGCTCTTTCCCCACCATATAACAGTGCCGAGGCCGACAAGGGCTTCTACCGCAAAACCGAACCAGATGGCCCAGGTGGGTACGCCCGCAGGGCGCATCCCAGATGCAAAGACTCAGCGCCACCTCGCGCAATCAGTGGCTGCTCATTGTAACCGTTTTCCTGAGCGTCTATGGCATCGGCAACATTCAGCTAGTGCAACTGTCGATGGACGCGAGCACTCAAACTGCGCTGGCGGATTCGCGGGAATGGAATTGCGAGCAGATTAAGACTGGTCGATCAGGCGATGGTGAATCGCATACAAGGCGAGCTCGAGGCGGTCGGAAACGCCGAGCTTATCGAAGATGTTGTGCAGATGGTTCTTAACGGTTTGTTCGCTGATGAAGAGTTTCTCGCCGATTTCTTTGTTACGAAAACCCTGTGCGACGAGCTGCACGATTTCTTTCTCGCGGTCGCTGAGCAGGGGCTTTTCGCGGCGCGGGCCAGACTCGGAAGATTTCGAGAAGGCCTTCATGACTTCGGCGGTCATGCGATTGTCGAGCCAGATTTCACCGGCGTGGACGCGATGGATGCTCTTTACCAGGAGATCGGTGGCGGATTGTTTGAGGACCACGCCGCGTGCGCCGAGGCGCATGGCGCGAACAACGTCGCGATCATCTTCGGCGGCGGTTAGTACGACGACGCGAGTGGGCAGCGTGTCGAAGTTAACTTCTTCTAAAACCGCGAGGCCATCTTTATCGGGCATGCGGAGATCAAGCAAAAGAATATCGGGCTTGAGTTTGGCGAGAAGCTTGATGCACTCGGCGCCATTTTGGGCTTCACCGACGATGGCGATATCTTCGTCAGAGCCGATGAGTTTGCGGAGGCCGTCGCGGAAAATAGCGTGGTCGTCCGCAAGGAGGACACGAATTTGTTGTTTTGTTTTGGCCATGTCAACCGAGCGGAATCTCGATGGTCAGACGCGCTCCATGGCCCGGATTGGACTCGACGGTCAACACGCCCCCCACGGTACGCGTACGCTCCTTGATGGAGATGGGACCCAGCCGTAGACGATCCAGCTCGTCCCCAGTGAATCGGCCCGCAAAACTGAAGCCGTCGCCGTTGTCGTCAACCACGAGGACTAGACGGCTGTCGTCCTGCGACAGTTTTACCACGACATGGGAGGCCTTCGCATGTTTTTTTATGTTGTTTAGTGCTTCTCGGTAAATCTGGAAGAGCTCGCGGCAGACGCGGTCCGGAGCTTGTACTTCCACGGAATCAATGAGGAGATCGAGGGCTAGATTGGCCTCGTTCCGAAAACGTTCCGCAAAGCCGCTCATGAGATCGACAAGATCGGCGCTCTGGACACGCAAGGGACGCATGTCTGTGACCATGTGGCGGAGCTCAGCGGATTCGTTTTTGACGGTCTGCTGGAGATTAGCGAGGCTTGCAACCGCCTGGTCGGGAGCGGCAGCGACGCGGCGGCGAAGAACGTCGAGCTGTATCTCAATGCTAAGAAGCGTCTGGAGAATGCCGTCGTGGAGATCGCGGGAGATGCGGCTGCGCTCGGCTTCAATGGCGCGGGCACGAAGGTGACGGAGGAGAAATACGTTTTCGAGGGACGGGGCGACATGGCGGGTGACGCGCTCAAACCAGGAGAGATCATCGCGGGTGAAACGGCGGCGACCATTCATGAGGAAGAGGCGGCCAGCGGGCTGTCCGCTTTGGTCAAACGTGACAGACATGAGCGAACGAAGGGCCAACAACTGTTGTGTCGGCCCGGGAAGACGCGGGAGGGACTTAAGTTTGCGACCATCGCGGCGATCCCAGCCGAAGCCAGAGCCCTCTCCAGCCAGGCTGTTCCAGCTGATAGTGGCGTCGAGGTCGTCCAAAAGAAGGCCGTCGGAGCGTGTGAGAGGTAGGTTTTCCGGGGCTAAGCGCTCGGTTTCTCCGGATTTGAGGCGCCAGAGGAAAATGCGCTCGAGATCGGTGTCGCGATAAACAAGCATGGCTTCTTCGGCCTGAAAGGCGCGGGTGAGCTCTTCGAGGAAAAGGCGCAGGCATTCGGAGAGGCCCTGATCGACCTGCATGGTGGCGGTGATCCGCGAGAAAAATTCGTTGTGAACCGCGAATTGACGATTACGGTCACCCAGGAACGCCAAGCCAGCACCGGCGGCGAATGTAGCGCCAACCAGGCCAATCCACGCTGCGATGCGTACCCAGCGGATTTCGCCGTTGACCGCCGTGAGGAGCACTAGTTCCAACGAGAGCAGGCCAGCGAGCGGAATCGCGGAGGCCAATCCCCAGCGGATGCCAGCGACAAGGCAGACGAAAAGATAGGGAAACCATGCAGGGACCGTCGACGGGCTGATCACCAGGAAAACGCCAAGGATAATCAGATCGACCGCCAAAGGGAGATGCCAAAAGCGTTCGCCCAGCGCATTTTCAAACAGAATGGCAAGAATCGAGAGTGCTAGATAGGCAAGCAGGAAGGTGATGGAGCGCTTGGCGTATTGAGAGGCAGGCTGCTGTAGGAGAGCGATAAGCGTCAATAAGACGATGATCGGGCGCGCGAATGCGATCTGGCGTTCGAAATGGCGACGATCCGTTTCGTGAGGGCTCATGCGCGGGGACACATTTTCTTGTGCCTATGAAACTAGTTTAGCAAGAGGGAAAAGGTGCTGGCGGGCCGCGTTGGAGGCTTGTGCTATGCGATGAAACACGGATAGGGCCATGGAGCCAGACTAGCCGAGGAGAATGGGCAGAAGCACGCCAAGACTAAGTGCGAAAAACCAAAGAGCAGGCGCAGGTGTCCCTACGGGCCGAACCCTGCGGGCTTCACGCGCGGCAATGCGCGGATCGAGCAGAAGCCAGCGTGTGTAGCGACGCTCGAGCAGGATAAAAACGAGCGCGGTGGTGGCGCCGTAGATCAAATGGCCCATCAGGGAGGGGAGGAGGGCCGAAGCGGCGTCGGTGCTCCAGTCGCAGACGCCGGTAAGTAGGAGCGGGAGCAAGGTAAGTGGGCCTGCGTACCACCAGATTAAACCGAAAAGCCAGCCCCAAGCGATGCCAAGCCCAAGACTGGAAGCTTCGTTGCGAAAAAGGAGGCCGTAGGTCATACCGATCAGGGCGCTGACCAGCAAATGCACGGCGATGCCGCGGAAGCCCGAAAAGATAGTGTTGACAGCGAGTTTTGGCAGAACGCCGGTAGCTAGCAGAATTGGACTCGCGACGATTCCGCCGACAAAGCCTGCTGTAGCACCCCAGGCCAGCGAGCGCAAGATGTGGACTCCGGTGCCTTCGACTTCACGATTGAGCGGATCCGATTGAATGAACAAGCGAACCCAAAAGCGGTCCAGCGTCGCGTAGGTGACTCCGAGGATCAAGCCATACAGAATGTGCCCGATAAGGGAGCCAAAAACGAAAGCGCCTCGGTCGGCGGACCAGTCTAGCGCACGATGAGCTATTGCGGGAAGCAGAGTGAGTTGGCCGAGAAACCACCAGTAGATGCCATAAGCGAGGCCCCAACCCATGCAAGAGCCGTAACCGCGAACATCACGTTGAAATAAGAGGCCGAACGTTGTACCGATGAAGAGCGCCACGCCGAAATGCAGGATCACGATGGCAGTGCGTAAAATGGCGAGGTTTCCGTATCCGGCGAGAAGCGGGAAATAGTCGCCGGAAGCAACCCAACTGCTGAAAATTAGTCCACCGAGAATGCCGGCGAAGCCTCCGGCGACAATTGCTCGGCCCCAACGGAATTTCGCTTGCGTGATTTTCGAGTGCAGGCCGCCCCAAATGCCGAGCGCGAGGCCCACGGGCGTCCCGAGGCAAAGCACGAAGGCGACAAGTTGCGGAAATTGTTGGCGGGCATCGCTCAGAAAAATGCGCGAACCAGAACGGGTAATCATCGGCAGGAGACCGGCGGGTACGACGATCCAGGCCAAAGTTGCAAACGCCAGACCCCAAATCAAGCCGGAGCCGGGGCTGGTGGTGCGCTTGGCGAAGAATAAGCCGAAAGCAAGCCCGAACAGGCTGCCACACAAAATGGTCTGCACGAGGGAGGTAGAGAGAAGAACACCTTGGAGCGCGCCGCCAAGCGCCCCAATACAGAGACCGAGGAGCGCCTCGACATGCAAGCCAGCGCGAGCCGGCGCATCGGCTTGTACCGCAATGGAAGCTTGTGTCTGCGAGATCATCTCTCTGCTACTTCAATTCGCTCCTACTTCAACTCAATCGTCTGCACGATATCTCGCGGGAAGAACAGCTCGATGGTCCAGTCCATGAGTACGCGAATCTTGCGCTCGAGGCCAGGGAGCTTGGCGAGATAGATGCCCCGCCACATGGCCCACGCGAGCAGTCCCGAAAAACGCATAGAGTGGTGGCCCGCGAAAGGCACGGTTAATTCGGCGCAGGCAGTTTGATGTCCGACGACGCACAAGGCTCCGAGGGAGTCGAAATGGAATGGTTGGAGCGGGCGGCCCTCGACTTGCGCGCGGATATTCTTGGCGAGCACTTGCGCTTCGCGCAGCGCGAACTGCGCCGTCGGAGGGCAGGGCCGCTGCGTCTTCGCATCGATCACGGCAGCGCAATCTCCAACAGCCCACAAACCTGGCCGCCCGGACACAGCAAGGGTGGCTTCGACGACGAGAGCGCCACGCTTATCTTTCTCAATCGGCAGAGATTTCGTAAGCGGATTGGGCGCAGTGCCCGCGGTCCAGACGAGTGTCTCGGCGCGAATTTCGCCATCGCTCAGAGTCACGACGCCCAGGTGGGCATCGGTCAGGCGCGTACTTAGACGAAAAATAACGCCGCGCTCTTCCATTCTCTTCTGCGCATAACGGCCGAGCGAATCGCTGAGTTCGGGGAGAATACGGTCGCGCGAATGAACGACGACGACGTTTAGATCGTCTTTAGCCAGGTTCGGATAATCCGCAAGGATCCCGTGGGCGAAATCGTTCAGTGCGCCGGCGAGCTCGACGCCAGCGAATCCGCCGCCGGCAATCACGAAAGTGAGCATGGCGCGGCGCCGGGCAGGATCAGTTTCGCGGTCGGCGCGTTCGAACATCTCGATCGTGTGGTTGCGAATGCGAATGGCATCGAGCAACGTTTTGAAATTGAACGAGTACTTTTCCAGATTCGGCATCCCAAGATAATTGGAAACCGCGCCCAGAGCGAGGACGAGATGGTCAAAAGAAATCACGCGCCGCTGGGCATTATCGGGTAAAGCGTCGCTGCCTAAGACTATCCGACGTTTTTCAAGATCGATCGCCGCGACGCGCCCGCGAATGAACTCTGTACGATGCAGGCTGCCCCGCAGAGGCGTGCTGATGTGACTGGGCTCAAGACTGCTACCGGCGACTTCGGCAAGCATGGGCGTGAAAAGAAGCGCGTTCGTTTCGCTGATGAGAGTGATAGAAGCGGTCGGATTGGCGCGAAATTGCTGCTCGAGGCACTCGGCGGTGCGCATGCCGGCGAAGCCGCCTCCCAGAATGACGACGCGAATTTTCTCCGAGGATAGCGCAGATTGCGGCGCGACTTCTGGTCCGAAGATCTTCGCGGCGAGATCACTAAAGGCTTGTGTGAACAAACCGAGAGCCGCACCGTAGATCACCCAACTTATGAGCACGGGAAAATGAGTGCGTATCTGCTCGGCGCTCCATTCGGGCGTGCGATGAGAGAGCACGGGGATAGCTACAACGCTGATCAGGCACCACAGAGGCACGCCGAGGGCGCCGCCAGCCATCAAGTTGTCGACGTAGGTTCCGCGGGTTGGTTCCAAACTCGCGGAATAAGCAAGACCTATGGTGACACCCAAGATCGCGCCCAATATCGGGTGCGCAACTGTGGCCACGAGCGCGGTTGCGGCCAGTCCACCGGCAAGCGCACCAATCATACTTCTCCGCACAATGCGATTCATGGCATGCATTCCTTCAGACTTGATTCGACCAAGAACTATTCCCGCGCTGATAATGCAGGCTCGTTGAGACCGCGCGACGTGCCAATCGAGCGGCCGGCAAAGACCGTCGAGGGCACCAACACGCGAGCAGCCGGATGCTGTGCGTTGCTTCCCTCGGTGCTCGTGATAGAGCGGCGAATTGCAGCGAGCGGAGCGTCGTCGATTAGGCGAACGGTCTTGCCATCGCTTTCGATTCCGAGTTGCTTCCAAAGCTCGGAAAGATCCACGTCCATAGGCTGATCTTTCATCTTTGCGTAGAGCTCGGACAAAACGGAGACGCCTGTCGCTTTGGCGCCGACCTTGAACGTATCGTCCAACTTCCAATCCTGGCGAATATCACCGCCTGCGTTGAGGATTCCACGGAGAGCGTCTTGCAAACCCCTTTGGTTGTGCGTTTGCTTCCGGATGTCGACGTCAGCCAAAAAGCAAAACAGCGCTCCGCCCCAATATGTGCTCGCCCAAGTATGCGTATGATCCAGGCCCTTATCGCCGCGCTGGGGAACGCCTTTAGGCATGTCGCGGGCGAGATCGGACCACATTTGGGTCGCACTCATTTGCTTCGCCTGGATGCGCGCGATTGGCTCGACGTATACGGCAATGCCTTCCTCGATCCAATGATGCTCTTCAGCTACGGACGGAAATGACAGATGAACCATTTCGTGCGTCAGCATCCAGTCTTCGGCAAGATCGGAGGCTTGGGTTGTGCTGCCAACACGAATCTTGATCAGGCCGCCGCCATATCCCCAAGTTTGGCCGTGGCGCACGCCGTTCCCTTCGAAGGGAATGATGCGCAAGACCAGATGCGGAACAGGAAAGCGGCCGTAGTACGTGGCCACGGCTTCGCCAGCATTTTGTACCCAATGCATCAGCTCGTCATGGGAGAGCTTGAGAGTTCCCGGCTCGATCGTTACGTCGATCCGCGCGCCGCCAATGATGAGAGTCGAGGTCATATCTTCGGCCGTCGCCGAACAACCGAGCACCCAGAGCAAGGCTGCGCACAATGCAGCACAATGGAAACGTAAGCTACGAGGCATCAAAAATCTCTGGCGCTCAGGTTTCCAATAAGGAAGCCGAGCGGCCCTACTTATCTTAGCTGAGATTGATGAAGCAGCTATCCGTGCTCGCTCAGTCCCTGCGAAGGTTGCGATTCCGCCAAAGGCGACGGCCCCAACCGGTGCGCCAACAGAGTATCTACTGCGATTTTGCCAGGACCAAAGATCAGGACGATGAGTGAGGCGATCAAGAACGTGTAAGGCGCCGCCGCATAAAATTTGTCCGGATCAGAAAAGATCGATAGCAGCGCATCACGATCGGCGGTCAGATACGCCATGATCATGTTGATAGTAAGAGCGAGCGCGGTGAGGCGTGACAGCAGGCCCAGCGCCAGGAAAATCCCGCCGAAAAACTCCAAGCAGGAAATGAAAACTGCCATCTGCGCGGGCATCGGAAGGTTAAGGCTGGTGAAAAACTCCGTCACTTTCGACAGATTGTGGAGTTTGCCCCAGCCGCTTTGGGCGAGTTGCCAACCCCAATACAGCCGGACACACAGAAGGAAAGGCGACTGCAGTCCAGAGACCAGGTCGAAGAACCTGTCGTGCCAACGTTTGAGAATGAGTAGGGTTCTCATACGCAGATAAGAGCGCGGTGCCGGTCAAAAGTTTCAGAAATTCGCAGTCTGACAAAACCAGCCCAGGTCAGCCCAGTTCGTGAACCACTGCTGAACTGAAGCAGCTCTCTCGTTGGGCTGGATCGAAGTTTTTCGCAATGCCAGCTCTATTGCTCTCGCGAGGGTCTTGCCTTTTCGCAGTGCGAGCAAAATGGCGAATTCTTCCGCGCTGATGCGGCGAAAATAAACGGAGTTGTCGATCCGGTGCACGACTAGAAAGATCTTAGCGGGCTTGAGCCTGGCGACAGCTTGCACGCGTTTGCGCTTGCGGCGCTCTTGAAAGGCATTGCTGGCGAAATCGGTGCCGTCGTCATCTTTGCGCACTTCGAGCAAGAGATCGTCCACGGGATACTGCAGGTCCAGCAGGCTAATGTAGGGCTGCAATTTCAATCGCAGCGTGGCTTGATCAACGGCACCCAGATCCTCGGACTGTAGGGCAGGTTCGGCTTTGCCATCGAAGGCCTCGACGTCCGCCCATTCCAGGCGAACGATGTCCAGAGCAAGGCCTTGCTTCTCGCCCCCCCACTCTGAGTGTTTCCGCAACCAAGACTCGAGTTGCGACCCTAGATTGCGAAGAGTGAATGAGCGCGAGGGACAGTCCACCAGATACGCTTTGCACATGGCTTCGAAACGCCGGCTGCCAAGCACGGACCTCAAGCCCGGAAAGTCTTCGGTCATGCTGGAGAGTAAGCGAAACCAATACTGCCGGTTGTAGATTTCGAGGCGCTCGAAGGAGGTGAGCCGATCGTTGGGCTTGATGAAGCTCGCTGCGTAAGTGCGCATGGAGCGGCCATCAGGAGCGTGCCGCTGCATGCGCTCCGATTCCGTGAGCGGCTGCATCACCGCACGCGCCATCGTTCGTTGAAGTTTCAGTAGCTTCATACGGCTTTAGCAAGCAAAGTGGAAGCCAGGAAACGGTTAGCCTTCAATGCTTCGTCATGCACTTCCTGGAAGGAGGGAATGCTGTCGTCCCATTCCAAAAGCGTCGCGGTGTGCCCCGCGCGTTGGACGGCGCGTTCATAGAGCTTCCAAACCGGATCGATCACCGGATGATCATGCGTATCCAAAATGTACTTGCGGTATTTCGAGTGGCCGGCGATGTGAATCTGCGCTACGCGCTCGGCTGGGATGTTGTTGACGTATTCGAGCGGATCGAAGTTGTGATTTTGAGAAGATACGTAAATGTTGTTCACATCCAGAAGAATGCCGCAGTCGGCCCGCTCGACCACCTCGTTCAGAAACTCCCATTCGGTCATTTCGGAAACGTGAAACTCTGCGTAACTGCTGACGTTTTCAACCGCGAGCGGTATCTCCAGAAAATCACGCACCTCGTGAACCTTCTGTGCGGTCAGTTTCGCGGCTTCGAAAGTATAGGGCATGGGCAGAAGATCATGCGTATAGCGCCCATCGACGCTGCCCCAGCACAGGTGATCGGAAAGCCACGGAGTCTTGGTGCGTTTGACAAGCTCTTTTAGCCGGCGGAGGTGTTCGCGGTTGGGCTTTTCGGCCGAGCCAAAATACATCGATACGCCGTGCTGAACCACTTTGTATTGTTCCAGGATTTGGTCCAAGATCTGCAGCGGCCGGCCGCCATCGATCATGAAATTTTCAGAGATAATCTCGAACCAATCGACCACGGGTTTACGGGTCAGGATGTGATCGTAGTGCGGGGCGCGCAGCCCGATGCCAATTCCATATTCAGTGAAGCCGTTGAATTTGTTTGCAGGCATTACAATCTCCGGAGTTTTAAGGAAGCACGAGGGCCGGTGAACATTCACCAGCCCCCGTACAAAGGACCCTGGCTAATCGATCCGTACGCTTGAGGTTCTCAGTCGGGCATCTTGCTGCCGTCAGTCGCGCAGCCGCCCTTGCCTTTGCAGGAGTTCTTGCCTTTGCAGCCGTTGTCGCCGGACTTGCAACCGCCTTTGCCCTTGCAAGAGTTTTGGCCTTTACAAGCGTGCTTTTCCTTAGCGGCTTTCTTTTCAGACTTCTGCTCGTCCTGAGCGGACGCCGAAGCCTTCCCGCCCCGGACCAAGTTGGAAGCCTTGATGCTGGCGCTGGTTCCCGCGAGCAGGCCCGCGACAGCCGCACCAGTAAGTAAAAACCGATTCGACTTTGTCATTTTCCCCAACGTCCTCCTGAATGAAATTAGACTGCATTTACTTCAGGCAGAAGTTCTGCCAGAAGACCGTTAAATCGCAAATAAGCGTCTGGGCATGAAGGGCATCTTGTCTGGGCTGGGGCCGGGGCTTAGGTGGATTTGACGGACGCCCAACACATTACGCCCATTCAGACTCGCGTTGCCAGCGAAAGTTTCAGCCGGCCTGCAAAATATTTGTAAGCCGGCGTGCGTGCAAGAGACGGCTGCCACGCTGGAAGATGCTCGACTATTCATGACTTGCTGCAGGCGACGCCACAGGTTCAATGCGGCTGAATTGCCTTGCAACCCTAAGACGCGGCGTACTTTAACTGCCACTTCGGAAGCACTGAAAATAGGAGCAGAACAGGTGCGCTCAGTACAAACATACGCAGCCGCCTTCTGTATCGCAGGATACTGCACGTCCGGATTGGGGAGCTTGCCTTCGCGTGTGTCCCACCATTCCAGGCGCTTGTAGAGCTCAGGATATTGCATCGCGGCGAGGAACAGCTCACGAGCGACAGGGTCATCTTTATGCCCCACTACGGTCAAATGCAGTGGCGGGCGGCCAACCTCATAGTCCGCCAGCAGCACGCTGGCCACGGGCAATCGCGACGCGACCTGTGGGGCGGCGAGATAGCGCATAGCTGCATCGCTGATCTGCTTGTAGGTTCGGTTTCCAGTGTAATGTGAGAGCAGATTGGCGACGCGTGCGACCGCAACGTTTTCGTCGCGCTGTGGGTGAGGCTGGTAGGCGCGATCAGCCGGCGCCACCGCGGTTAAGTAGCCGACACCCAGAGAACCGGGAAATGTCCGATTGATGTATTGCATCGATGCTTCTGACTCCTGCAGCCACTTACGCTTACCGGTGACACGGTAAAGAGCGAGATACGCTCGGGCCATGGATATGGAGTCGCCGAGAAATGGACCGCCAACATCCTTAGCTCCGTGACGAAGGCCACCGTCGAGGAGTTTGCGGTGTACAGTGATCCAATTAGCAGCGCGGACGGCCTCATCAAGAATCTTCGGATCGGCCGTCACGGAATATAGCGATGCCAGGGCAGTGATTGCCCAGCCGTTCTCGCGGGCGTAGATGTGCGTGTCGACACGCGGCACATCCCGCTTTCTGCGTTGCTGGTCGTCGAGAGCAAAGTATTCTGCACTGTGTTCGCCACGAACTACGTCCGCATCCTGGCTGGTGTAAAAGGCGCCTTCCGAGCTAGTCAGAAAGGTCTTGAGAAATTGCCGTATCGACTGTGCGGCGCGCAAATATTGAGGATCACGCCATCGCCCATAAGCATCCGCGTAGATGCGGAGATTTTCGTCCTGCATGGACATGATTTTCTCGAAGTGAGGCTTGGTCCAAACGCCCTCGGTCGAATACTGATAAACGCCGCCCCATACCGGATCCAAGAGTTGCAATTGCGCGTTCAACGTCTGCTTGGCCATGCTCTCGGCACGAGAGTCGCCGCGTGCCGCCAAGTCCATGGAGTATTCCACCGAATCCCAGTCTAGAAATTTTTGCTCGAAACCCCAGCTTCCCTGCTTGGTGTCATAGCCGGAGAGATAATCCTTTTCCAACTGCGACCGTAATGAGGCGGCGAGCAGGGGACTGGCGGGAAAGCTGACAGGAACTTCGGGCCGAACGGAAGGACCAGGCGTGGGATCATCAATAATCGCCTGAAGCAGGCTCGCCATCTCGTCAGGCGGAAGATAACCCTGGCGCTTCACGATTTCGTGACCCTCGCCGTCGAACACGACTGTGGCGGGCCAGCCGTAATCTTCGTATCGGTTCGACAGATCTGGACGCGAATCCTGGTCGACGCGCACGGTCACGTAGTTCTTTTTCAGGAGAGCGATAACTTTGGGGTCTCTGTAGGTCGTGACGTCCATGACGTGGCACCAGTGGCACCAAACCGCCTCAAGGTCGAGGAGCACGAATCGCCGCTCACTTTTTGCCTGGCTGAAGACGTCATTGGACCACGCGAGCCACTTCACTTTGGTGGATGGCGCGTCGGCACTTTGAGCAAACGCAATCGGGGTGAGCAGAGCAGCTAGAAGTAGAGCACTAAGTTTCACCGGGCACCTTCAGCTGGATATACGTGATCCGGTGAGTTTTGGATTAGCCAGCGCCTGTTTAGCCTGGGGCTGAGTGCGAAATTATGCTCCAGGCAGGTATCAAACACCAATGGCGAAGCTCGTTGCGTCTGACGCGGCGTAAAAGCGGCCTAGCAAGATGGTTCTAGTCCATCCTTCATACCGACTCCCTTATCGCTCGATTTGATTCTGTGTTGCCCTCTGGACTAAGCCGTGGATGCCCCGGCTGCCAATCGGGGACGGGCCTGTGTAAGGAACTCCTTCACGTTGCGGGCAATCTCATCGCGCACTCACCGGAAAACTTCTCGCTGTTGGTCGGGCCAACCGTTTACGGTTTCCGGATCGATGAGGTTCCATCGAAAATGTTGCGGGTAAAGGGCCACACCAGGAATCGCTCTCGCGACGAATCGCAAACGGTGATGACGTACGCGAAGTGCTCCTGCAGGGATTGCCTCACGTCCTTGGCTCGCTGCATGGAAATGTCCACGCCGATCTCTTCCATCACCTCAACTGCAAGCGGGCTGCGATCGGGCGACTCTACCGCCGTGCTCACTGGAATCAGCTCGTCGCCGGCGAGCTTACGTACAAAGCCCTCGGCCATTTGGCTGCGCGTCGAATCGCCGGTGGAAAAGAAGAGAATCCTGGGCTTGTGTTCCATGACTGCCTCCTTCTGTAGCTCTTAAGCCCCCGTTTACTCGCGAACGCGGTCAGGGACAATCAGGCGATTACCTTAGGGAAACAAAACAACGTTGATAGTGATTTGGAATGATTGTTGCTGTCGTATTTTTGTCTGCCAAGCCGCGTTGGTCAGGGATTGGGGCCCTGCCTGCTCCCGATTCGCTGCTCTCCGAATTTTTCGGGCAACTTTGTGAGTCAGCGAAATTGGCGTAAACTGATAGCAGACCGCGGTGGGAGTAGCTCAGCTGGTAGAGCGTCGGACTGTGGCTCCGAATGTCGCGGGTTCAAATCCCGTCTCCCACCCCAACACTTTCACTGAAAACAAAGCGCTTCGGGATTTTTTCTCACTTGCTTGCGGGAAGTTTGGTGCACATTTGGTGCACAAAGCTTTTCGCGGGCCACCAAGAACTCACACCTTTCTGTTCGCAAAAATCTTCTCGCGCGCAACTGAGAACCTACTTTCCGATCCTGTGCTCTTGAACCGTTCCATCGCTTTTTCGAAGACTCCAAAAAGCTTTGTCGTGCCGGAGCCTTCGCCCGAAGGTTTGTGCGCGGATTCTTTGCGCGGAGCAACTTGGTATTTGCCCGTGGTTCGAGGAATGAAAACAAGAACTGGAAGGAAGCGGGACAACCGTTGGATTTCCTTCCAGTCTACGCTCGGAATCCGAGACAGCGACTCGTCAAAGAAGAGCTCGGCTTCTGGTTCCATAGAGGCTTGTGGAAATTGAGCAACCGGAGCCTTCATCATTCCCCCGTGGATCCTTGCTCCTGCAGATGGAAGAGCCCGCTTCCTTCCCTGACATATCTGGCAAGCTGAATGCCAAACGTGGTTTTGGGCGGGATGCGTGAAGCCCGCCATGTCGATGAGGAATTCCGTGTCAGCAACCCGGCGCGGCGCAGTGCTTTCCGACCGAACCGCAATCTTCATGCAATGGGATCAGGATTCGTTTCACTTTTGCGATCTGTCATGGGCCTGACGGTAAAGCAATTCCTTGCAACGGCGCTCCGCCCGAACGCCTCGGGATGTCTTTCGTGGCGATATTTGGACGCTCTGTCGAGAGATGGTCACGGCCTCTTCGATAGCCTATCTGCCCGCCCCTCAGGATCCAGCCTAGCCCACCGAACTACTCTGATATGAAGACGTGAATTTCGTTAGTGGCGCAAAGAGGTGGCATTCCATTTGCACGAAAGCCATCGACGCGTTTCATTGGAAGGTATCGTGAAAAAACTTCGAACAATCGAGATCGGGTGTGAGCCCAAGGAGGCAGCCCCGGTAAGGCGGCATCACGGGGATGCACTTACCGACGTCTTGTCGAAATACTCGCCGATGCTCTACAGGTTGGCCTTTCGCAAGCTCGGTAATGCCGAAGATGCTGAGGACGCACTACAGGATGCTCTATTATTGGCTTTCAAGAACATGGACGGGTTCCGAGGTCAAGCTCAACTGTCTACATGGCTTGCGAGCATCGTCCTTAATTCCGCCAGAATGCAACTCCGGCGCCGCCTCAGCCACACGGTGGTCTCACTGGACGACCAGCCCGAAGAAAGACACGCTATCGTGACTGACCGACTGGAACATTGCGGTCCGAATGCCGAGGAGTCTCTGGGCTGGGCAGAAACCCACGAGACTCTTGAACGACTCGTAGAAAAGTTGCCCGTTCGAATACGGTTGGCTTTCCGTTTGCGCGTGTTCGACGGTTTGTCAACCGACGAGGCGGCCGAGGCCCTCGGAATCCCACAAGGCACTTTGAAAGCCCGATTCTTTCGCGCTCGCAGGGAAGTAACCAAGCGGATGCGCCAGGCCGTCAATTCTCCTGTCGCCCAAAGTTGGCAGCGGGGATCCTGCCGAGTCGCGAGATCGATCCCGCAGCCGCCTGTCATCAGAAACTGAACCATCGCTAGCATAGAGTACCGTCTCAGATCCGTTGAGGCGTTCTCCACCCCAGCGAGCGACTTGGCGTAACCTGAGGCGTTGGCAACCCCCACGGACATAAGGACCAAGTGTCATAGGCTCAGAGTTCGGAGCCTGGGGATGCTTTGCAATTGGAATTCGTCATACCTAGGCAAACCTGAGTTCACGTCTAACCTACATGGGAGTTATATCGAACGCTGGTCCTGTGCCGTCTGTGTCCGGCTAGGCATCAAATGGACGAGAATTCTGAATAATCGTGAGTAACGACTCGGAACTC
>Ga0070698_100000254_pt1 | contig 53543 bp, 31 predicted proteins | sample KBSK1502metaG_FD_65477 | JGI IMG/M metagenome (GOLD analysis project Ga0070698, IMG submission 65477) | Corn, switchgrass and miscanthus rhizosphere microbial communities from Kellogg Biological Station, Michigan, USA - KBS K1-50-2 metaG | ecosystem: Host-associated > Plants > Roots >...
GTTGCCGCTTCCTCTTTTTCGCCGGCGCGCGCCAAAAGATCTCCCAACATGTTGAGAGTGGTGAGATCGCTATCATCGTGCTTGATGATTTGGCGATACTCTTTGATGGCGGCGTTAATCTTCCCCTGCGAGAGGAATTTCTCCGCGGCCTTTATGACCTTAGCTTTTTCGAAAGCCATAAGGGGTATTATGTATCACTGAATATGGGATCCGAGTCAAACGTGGGCGGCGGTTGTGGGACACGGGGATAAGTTGTAGTTCTTATTAAGCCGGTGTTTCCCAAACGTGAAACGACCGGCGCTACGCTAACATGCAGAAAATATGACTGTCAACGCACTTAATTTATTGGGTACTGCTCCAACATTCCTAACGGAGCACTGCCAATTTTTAGTAGTGCCCTGATTTCAGTCTTCTCTGTGAACCTTCGTGTTCTCTGTGACTCGTGGTGAATAGACGCCCAGCAAACACTCACCCAGAGACACAAAGAACACGGAGGAGGCACAGAGAATTTCCAAATTACGTCATTACCCATTTTTGAATAGTGTTAGGCTCCCTGCTTTTGGGATGAAATATGCGAACAACAAGTAAATTGTGGCTGATTGCGCCTCCACTCGGATTCTTCCTAAAAGACGTCATCGCCACTAATGCGCTTTTGGCGACTGAGCCTGGAATTACGGCCAAAGCGAAAAACTATTATGCCCTTGCTTTACTGCCCGGTGCCCTGGTTGTCGATGATGCTGGCCCAGCGACGGTTGTCAACATGATCTTTGGTGCGCTCGTGGGTTTGATCATATTTCTGCTTCTCAGTAGGCGAAAGGACTCCTGACTCAAAGCTAGCAACCTACTGACGAAGGGCTACGCATTTTTTGAAAGTGAATCATAGCCAAACAAAACCTGCCACGAATGCGTCCAGCGGCATTCCTCAACGCGAACAATGGTCCCGACTTGGACAACGGACCGCGCTGGTCGGCTTCTTTCTCTACTCTGCTTTCGCGCCCCATTCAATTGCCGCCGCGGAAATCTCGTTGGCAATCGTTGGCGCCGGTTGGCTGATCCGGACCATCGCCAGTAACAAAACCGGCCTTCGGCATACGCGCTTTGACTTGCCTGTCTGGCTTTTCTTTCTATGGACCGTAGCCTCTTCCCTTCTTTCTCAGGAACCACGCATCAGTGTAGCGAAGATCCAGTCAGCCTGCGTTTTCCTGCTTTTCTATCTCACGCTGGCAATCATCACAAAAAAAACTGCAGTCCTGTTCGTCGCGGTCATGATCCTGTCAGGCTCGGTCGGGACACTCTACAGCGTCTACGATCTGGTTCGCGGCCGCGGTGTACTTGTCGAATCCGTTTCGCCTGAGAATCCGTTCCAGTCGCATCTGCGCGCAGGCGATGCCGTTTGGCGAGTGGCCGGGCAGCGGGTCTATTCGGTCAAGGATATCGATGATGTAATCCGAAAGTCGCCGACAGGAACTAGTCTCGTTGTCAGCATCATCTCTCAGGGAGAACACATTGAGTATCCTGGGCTGGTCGTTACTGATGCGATGAAGCGACGGCCGTCGCCTTCAGGAATAGTTGGCAGCGTGCCCACTCATCGCTTTCGCGCGTCTGGCTGGACCCGACATTACGAAACCTATTCCGAGATTCTCCAGATTCTCGCTCAACTTGCTCTCGGTCTCCTCGTCGCCAACTACAAAAATCACCGTTTGAATTTTCGCGTGAAGCTCGCCGCCGCCGCCTTCGCCTTGCTTGCTCTGGGTATCGCTCTCACCGCTATGCGCACTGCGTTGGTGGCACTGGCAATCGGTGTTTTGGTAATAAGTCTTCGCGCGCTGGGAACGTTGCAAACGCGGGGGGCGCTGCGAAGCCGGGCCACGGTCTTGAGCCTCGTAGTTATTAGTCTGCTGCTCGCTGCTGGCGCCGTCGTTGTTTATCGAACGCGCGCGCAGCACGCGCTCTCGTTGCAGGATCCCAGTTCGTCGTTACGCGTTCAGGTTGCGCGTGTGGGCGCTTCGCGAATAATGCAGCACCCACTCTTCGGTCATGGGATGGACTCGGTGCACGTGCACTGGAAGGAGTGGGGCTTCCCTGGAACAGACATGCTGCATCTGCATTCAACACCACTGCAATTGGCTTTTGATCGAGGACTGCCGGCGCTCTTCTTTTGGCTTTGGATCATGTGGATTTTCTGGCGCACTGCCTCGAGCGGCGAAAAGTCTCTGCGCGATTCCAGCGACACCAACCGCTATGGCCTGCTGCTGGGCGCGACCGGGGCGGTCGCCGGTTTCTTCGCCAGTGCGCTGGTCAATTACAACTTCGGCGATGGTGAAGTCGCGCTGGTGTTTTGGTGGCTGATTGGAATCGTAGTGGTGTTGACAGTCGGCGAGAATGCACCAGACACTCCTGGGGACGTCTTTGCAAAAAGTGGTTGAGCAGGCGGGCGGCAACTCACCTTGACCTGATCCCTCGAAGCTCGGCGTTTATCGTCTTTCGCTGTTATACTCACGTCCCTCGCAACTCAGCAGGAAACTCAAATGTCTGAAGCGAGGACAAGCGTTGCCTCATCAAGCTGAAGCCCAATCCCAGGGAAATAGTAACGCGTGAAACTTAAGAAACGTTGAAAGCATTACCAGGAGTGAGGAGATAGATCGATGCCTGACGAACCTTCTAAGAAACCCAAAGGAACTTGTTTCGTCATCATGGGCTTCAACAAGAAGACCGACTTTGAAACTGGTCGTACCCTCGATCTCGATAAGTCGTACCGCAACATGATTAAGCCTGCGGTGGAGGCGGCTGGAATGGAATGCGTGCGAGCTGACGAGATCGTTCATTCCGGACTTATTGACGTCCCTATGTATAAGCAGCTCCTGGAAGCAGACGTCGTCGTGGCCGATCTGTCTACTTCCAACAGAAATGCGTTCTACGAACTCGGCGTGCGCCATGCGTTGCGTCCTTACACGACAGTTGTTATTTGCGAGGATGGAGCCAAGACTCCCGCGTTCGACATAAATCATATAGTCATCCGCCAGTATCATCACATGGGTGAGGACATCGGTTTCGACGAAGCGATGCGGTTTCGCGCAGAACTGACCAAGGCAATTAGCGATATCTGGGAAAAAGCGCCCGAAGAAAGACGGGACAGTCCCGTTTATGAATTCATTGACAGGCTCACGCCGCCATCGGTTGCGAAGGAGGCCGCCAACGCGATCGCAGCTGCACGAAAAGCCGAGTCCACCCTCGGACCGAAATCGGCCGCCGCAGCCGGCGACGAAACGATGACCGAAACGCATAGCATGTTAATGCACCAGGTGGACGAAGCTCAGAAAAAGGGCGACTTCCTGACCGCCAGAACTCTCCTTTCATCGATCAGGCAAATGACGAAGCTGCAGTCGCCGGCGAAACCTGAAGATCCCTACATCATCCAGCGCCTTGCCCTGGTTACTTACAAGAGCAAATTACCATCCGACCTTGAGGCGCTTACAGAGGCGCGTGACTTGCTCAACACGTTGGATCCCGCTACCTCAAACGACACCGAGACGCTCGGCCTCTGGGGCGCCGTACACAAGCGCCTCTGGTATTTGACCAAAGATAAGGCGAATCTCAATGAAGCAGTGCGCGGATACGAGCGAGGCTTCAACCTTCGCAACGATTCTTACAACGGAATCAACCTCGCGTTTACACTGAACGAGCGTGCCGTGGCAGGAGCTGGCGAACCGGCGGAGGCAATTGCCGACTTCGTTTTGGCGCGCCGCGTTCGTAAAGAGGTGCTGGAGATCTGCCAGGCAGAGCTCGCAAACAATTCGTTTTCGACTTCGGATGCCAGCGAGCAGGCACTTAAGCAATTTCAGACCTGTCAATACTGGGTACTCGCGACCGTCGCCGAGGCTTACTTCGGGCTTGGGGATGACGTCAAAGGGGAAGAATGGCTGGCCAAAGCGCGTGAGGCTGCGTCGAAACCCTGGATGCAAGGAACAACGGATGAGCAGATAGCGAAGTTAAAGGGGTTGCTGGCTGATTCGCCGTTGAAACGAATTACCTAGCGCCGGCCAGGTTGTCAGGACACTTCCGAAATTTTCAGATCACGTCGGCGAAGTTGCGCCGGCTCTTCGCAAACCACCAGTAACCAAAAACAAAAATAATTAAGGCCAGGATCGTGAAATAGCCGAGGCTTGACCAGTCAGGCGCCAGACCTTCCAGGAAAATGCGTCGATAGCTGCGAACCAGCGCTGTGAAAGGGTTGGCGTTGATGAAGGGACGGTAGCGTTCCGGCACGATCGATTCCGGATAAATGATCGGCGTCAAGTACATCCAGGCCATCAAGACCAGCGTAATACCCTGCACGATGTCGCGCAGGAACACGCCGAGCGAAGCCACTAGCCAGGCAGCGCCGAGCGTAAAGATCAGTTGTGGGATTAGTAACGCCGGCAGCCACAGAATGGTGACATGCAATTCGTGGCGGACAATGACGGTTGCCACAACCAGCGCGAGTATTCCAAACATCTCGTTGCCTAACGACGAAATTGCTTGCGCCACCGGTAACGTTTCCAACGGGAAGACGACCCGCTTCACCAGATTTGCATGCGTAACAATCGTCGTGGACGACTGCTGCAACGTCTCCTGAAACATTGTCCACGGCAGTAAGCCGCAGAAAAGGTAAAGGGCATAATCCAGTGCAGTACCTTGGGGACCGAAGCGAGCGTTGAAGATTCCAGCAAAGATGAACGTGAAGATCGCGATCATTACGACCGGCGTGACGATGGCCCAAAGAATTCCCAGCACCGAGCCCTTGTAACGAGACACTAATTCGCGCCGCGCCAGGGACGCGATTAGTTCGAAGCGACCGGGGAGTTCCCAGAGAGGTCGCCACACCGCGCGCCGTGCTGTTTGAGCTGAGATCATTTCAGCAAATTTGGGTTTGGGTCTTTGGTCTTGGGGCTTTGGCTTTGGGGATTTGAGATCTGAAATTTCAAATCTCAAAAAAAACCAAAGGCCAGGACCAAAGTACGAAGTTCAAAGTAACAGGTTCAAGTACAAAGACCCAGGACCTTGTAGACCCAAGACCAAAGACCGTACAAAGTTCAAAGTACAAAGCTCAAAAACCAAAAAACCCGTTCTTAGATTTTTCCAAACCCGCGCCAACTGTTTTTATTATGCCAGCCAATCTTCACATCTTCGCTTTCGATGTCGCGCCACCACTCCTCAAAATCTTCGCGCGCGATGTAGTGTGAAGTGGGCGCCACCAGGTGATCGAAGACAATCGTGTGTTGCTCCCGCCAGCCAAACTTTGAAATCGCGTTGAGGTAGTCGTTGTAAAAAAGATGTCGCGCCACGCGCGAACCGCTCTGGAAACGGTTAAGCGGACCGTAAACTAATTTCGTGGCCAGATAGACCACCGCGGTGGGCAACTTCGAAAGCTGTAACAGTACCCGGCGGTCGATCCGCGAACTGAATTTTTCTCGCAGGGGATCGATGAAGCGCGTAATCCATTCGTTATTCTCGGCGCCATAGACCCAGGCCGAAATATTGCCGCCGGCCCTAACCTTCGAAGCCAGCGAACGAAAGCCGGCCTGTGGATCCGGCAAGTGATGCAACACACCGATTGAGAAGGCATAGTCAAACGCGCGCGCGAAGGGCAGATGATAAATGTCAGCCTGAACAATATGCGCATTCTCCAGTCTGCGCGTGGCGGCAAAAGCAGTTTCCACGGCGTCGCTCAGGTCAACTCCGATCACTTCGCTCGCGCCCCAGCTTGCAGCCAGCTGCGTATGCCGCCCTTTTCCGCAGCCGCCTTCCAGCACAACCTTGCCCTCAAAGAAATCAGGACTAACCGGTGCGATCCACCCCAGAAACTGATCCGCGTAAAGCTCATCGCTCTGAACGAAGTGTTGCCACTGCCAACCAAAGTTTTCGGCGGTGGCTGCCTTATCAGCTTCAACTTTTTCCGCCATAGCAAACCGTGGGACTCCGCGAACGATTGGAAAACTACGCGCGCAGGACTCGCAAGTCAGCTCGCCCTCCATGACCTCGACAGCCTCCTCACGTGCGACCGAGGTGAGCAGTATCGCGCCGCTACACAAGGGACATCTCAGGTAGTCGAGTAACTTGCGCTTCATAAAATTCCAACTTCCAGGGCGCCAGGGCCGCGATGAAGCAAATCTCTTATGAACAAAAGAGACAGGATACTAGTTGTCAGGATTTATTGTCAGGCTGCCGACCAGATATGCAACCTCGCCGGTGTTTGACTGGAGCTTGAGAGTGTAGTCGCCCGGCGGCGCATTCGCGGCGACGGTGACGGTAAAACTAATAACCGGCGTGGACCTGTGAAACTCTTCGCGGGTCAAACTGGCAGGATCAATGCTCATCAAAGGTGAACTGAGAACGAGGCCATTACCCGGTATCTGATCCACTCCTTCGCCGCCAACGTAGAGCGTGATCTTCTCGCCGGCTGCAACCGGCACCGGCACGCTCGAGAGTTCAGCGTTAAGTCCGATAAAACGTGGCATCAAAACCGGCGCTGAATTCTGGGGCGGCACCAATACATAATTCAAAGGCGTCGGCTTGTCCGCATTCACGCGCAGGTTGCTTCGCATTTCCACGCTCCGAAAAGCACGGCCTCGCAGTCCCTGGCGATCGCCGGCAGCAGTTAGAGCCTCCGCTTCTTTAATTGCTGCATCGAGATACTCGACCATCGCGCGGTACTTGCCGGGAGGAACGCTGTTAAAGGCAAACCTCCCGCTGGACGAAGTGAGACCACTGGCCATGACCTTGCCGTTGTCGAGGTCTTCAATCCAAACGTGGGCGGCAACTGCCGGCACGAGACTGCCGCCAATGCTGCTGAGAATCCTGCCCTCGATCGAGCCGGTTGTTTCCCGCGGTCCATAGAGACTGCGAGCTGCTGCCTGGTCGGCATCGCTGAGAGTGCGTTCGGTCATCGCCGGGAGGCCATAGGTCCCATTGAGAGCCTGAGACGCCTGCATGGTCGCGCCAATAACGTGAGAATGACTCAGGCCAAGCAGGTGTCCAATCTCATGGGCCAGCGTTGATTCGAGATCGTAGGTGCCAGGCGTGCCGTCGGTTGAGAATTGCAGGGCGGCGCCGGTTTCCGAGTAGGGATAGGGATTGATAACGATGTCTGCTTCGCTAATCTCTCCGGTGTCGAGATCATAGAACACGCGGGTCCGCGCCGTGGTATTTCCTTCAGCAAAGAGGGCGACGTTGTCTCCGGTCGGGGCGATAGTGATCAAGCTGACGCCGTCGCCACCTGACGTCGGGCTAACCGACTCCTTCTTTGAAGAGACCTCGACAAACTTGACGTTGGCTGCTCGCGACCAGCTCGCGAGCGCCCGGCGCACTGCCCCAAGTACGTCGCTTTCCGGTTTGATGGCAGGTGATGCCGACGAGAGCGAAGCAGAAAGCGCCACCTGAATACTTCGGGAGGGCCATTTGATCTCTCGCTCCTGTGCAGCGGCGGGAAGGTCAAACGATGATGGTAGACTGGACGTAACAAAAGCCAGTATTGCCATCAATGCCAGAATCGGATTCAGACGTCGCATTTGTGAGTACAGGTTTTAGAATTTTAGGGAACGCCGCGTTTCATTCGAAGGGCGCGGCAGGACGAGCGCTGGCCAATAGTATCACTTCAGCGATATTTTGACGGCAAAAAAAGAACCCCGCACGCTATTAACGTACGGGGTTCGGAATTGAAGAGCCAACTGCTACTGCCTGGCGCTAAGGAATGATTGTAATCTTGGGGGCCGTAGCTTCCGTTCTGCTTCCAGTTGTTCCTGATGTCTTGGCAACAGTCACAATTACCTTGTAGTCAATTGGTGCGGTTCCGGCCAGCGTCGCCGGCAAAGTCACCGTAATTACATCCAACCCCAGCATATTCTTGTTCGGTTGCACCGCATCCGGAACTACATCGATAGTAGTCGTGCCGTTAACGAACGAAACCTTCGTTTCTGTGCGCAAGGCGTTGCGGACCCCCGTCGCATAAATCTCGAGTCTGGTAGGCGCCAGCGTACCCGAAGAGTCGAATGGGCTGGTGACCTGGAAAGGTCCCACACAAAGAATCGCCAGGGGATTGCTAACGTTACAAACTTCGGCATTGCCGCCGGCATCATCTGTGTCGGTATGAATGTCCGGTTGCGACCCGACGATTCTGAGGAAGCCACGATAAACTGTCCCGCGGTTGTTAATGACGACGGTCGCAGTTCCAGCTGTGAAACCGATCGGCACCACGAATCTGATACCCTCCGCCGGTGTGTCGCCCACAAAATAAAGTCCAGCAGCGACACCCTGAATAGAAACAGAAACTCCGTTGAGTTCAACTGGAAGTACGGGACTGCGTCCGGTCTCCGAACCACCAACGCCAACCTTGTCTGAATCAGCCAGCCCGACTGTCGACCTGATAACGCTCAACTCGCCAGCCGAGAGGCCGGTAGCTTCGCCTGGACTCGGCGAGGGCGTGGGAGTTGGGCTTGGACTCGCACTCGGGTTCGCGGCTGCAAAGGGCCCCATGTTGCTTGCCCCGGTGAAGAATGAAAGCACCGCGGACGCCTCGGTAGTGACAGGCAGAGTCAGAAGGTAAAACACTTCGCTGGAGCCGTCAGGATTGCCGCCGCCAATTTCCAATCCTGACATACTGAACGCAAGCCGACGCAGCGTGCTGCTCGTCAACGGACGGATACCAGAGACAGCTAGTTGGGGCGGATTCTTCGTAAGGCGCGCAAAGGTGTTGCTATCGGTCACCGGCACCTGTGTGACGAAGATCTGGTTGGGCGATACCAAGTCTGACGGCGTAGTGTTCAAACCGGCCGCATCGGTCTTGTCGACAAGTGTGCCGTCCGATTTAAAATTTAACGCTGCGGCAAAGACCAGCGCGTGGGGGGCGAGCGAGCTGTCGTAATCAGTAAAGGTGGGGAAATGGATGACGTCACCGATGCAGGTGTCACATACCGGCGGCCGTTTCCCAACTATCTTGGCCGTTCCATCCGAGACCTTGGAAACAAAAACTGCCAGGAAGTTTTCGTTTGTAGTGTTGTTGGCAGTTGGATCTGTTGCTCGCGACTCATAGGCGACATAGGCGCCGTCACGGCTCAGACGCCGGCCTGGACTAAGAAGATTAATCGTGGCATTGGCGCCCGTGGTTGTCTCTTTGGTTTTTGTAAGCTGGCGAAAGTTGGTTACTGCTGAACCCGAAAAATCGGCAACGTAAATCTCGCCATTTCCATGCCCGGCATCATCGTTATTGTTCCCGGCCAAATCTGCTGTAGACAGAAACGCAACCACACCCCCGTTCGCGGAGAGGGAGGGATTCTGCTGGAGCCGGAAAAAGGTTCTGGGAGTGATAAAAAGATCTTGAGTATTCGTTCCCTGAACCACGGTATTTGAAGCGAAACCGTCGGCAGTTCGACAGAGAAACAACTCAGCGTTCGCATCTGTGTTACCCACCGCGGTTACTAAGTTGCGGTTGGAAATAAATGCCAGCGTGTTTCCATCGTCACTGATCGTTGCTTCACGATTATCGTCGAGTATATCGGGAAGAAATATCCCGGTGCGCAACGGACGGCTGGGCGGAGTGTCTGTAATTTGTCTGAAAGTGCCGAGGGTGAGATCACTAATGGGCGTAATATCGTCGCCGGTAGTCAGATCAAAAGCATCGTCGATTTCAGGAAGGCGGTAGACCCAGATCTCCTGATTGCCATCCGCGACCAGGGCATCACTGTCTGTGCCATCGAAGTTACCCGGATTTGGAGCGTTGGAACTGAAGACGATCGTGTAGATACGTTTCCCTGCGACAAGGGTCGGCTCAAAACTAATCATCGGACGATTATTGCTAATCTCAATCTTCACCAGACTCAGGTCTGGAGGCGTTGGCAATGGCGTCGGCGTAGGGATCGGTATCGGCGTTGGACTCGGAGTCGGTGTCGGTGTCGGCGTTGGGGTTGGGGTTGGGGTCGGAGTTGGACTTGCTGGTGGTTTTTGGACGTTCTTCGTATTGGTTAATTGAAAGATGCGCCGTTGGGCATAATCGATTACGAAGATTTCGCGATTCCCGTCGGCGTTCCGCGGACTCTGGGTGTCCAAATTACCATTTGACTCGAAGACGACGAAGCGGCCATTTGCAGTTGTGTCACCGGCAAACGAATAAAACCCCTGAGAAGGACTTGAAGTTACCTGTACTGCGAATGGATCGGGCGTGGGGCTCGTCGTTTGTGCTTGCGCGTACGACAATGCGCCAAAGACCAACATAAGCGCGGCTATAGCGCACCGAGAGCAAAAAGCAAGCTTCACAAAAATCCTCCGAAATAAAGACGCCGATAAGTGCTGATTAGATGCCCTCGGGGAGCGAGCGGCAGCAATGCGCTGGCGAAAAGATTCCTTAACGTCACCCTGCGTTAAAAGAACCGACATTTTACGCAGAGATCAAACTAACCGCAAGTTGGCATAAGGCTAACAAGAATTGACGGTTAACCGATGCTGCGCCGCTGTTCGTCGTTGCTTTCAGGCGCCAAACAAAATTCTTGACAGCATCTGTGGCTCAGATTAGAGTCTCGCAATTCCCCCGCTTAATTTGCCAAATTCAAGTGAGTCCCGGGTGTATCTCCGTCTACTCGGCTCCAAGTCGCGGCGTCCTGGCCGTTGAGAGCATTAACCTTCTTGTTAAGCGCAAGCGTGCTGTCTCCCAATCTAATTGGATTTCAATCTGCATGATTGACTACCCGAAATTCGCCCGTCGAAGAGGAGAAGAAGATGTTTCGTCCATACACAAAGAACCGCCAAGCGAGAAAAATCATCAGCGTTGCCTTGACCGTCTTCCTATACGTCCTGATGTTGCCCGTCGTCTCGTCTACACCACGGCCAACTCAAGCCGCGCCTAAGGCGGAGACAGTAATTAGGCAAGACCGAGGTCCATTAGTGCCCAACGTTCCGCCAATACCAGCCGGATCGGCATATCGGCAAACTAACTTTATATCTGACATACCGGGACTTGCGTTCATTCAAGAACCAACGCTGATAAACCCCTGGGGTATCGCATTCAGAGGCACCAGCCCATTCTGGGTTTCCAACAACGGCACCAGCTCTTCAAGTCTTTTCCGGGGCGACGTCCTCGGCAGTCCCCTGGTGAAGAACCCAGGCTTGAATTTCGTTACAGTACCGGGTGGACTACCGACCGGAGTAGTTGGTAACCCAACGGCCGACTTCGCAATCACTCCATGTGCGGTCGCCTCGTGCCCCGCGATCTTCATCTTCGCCTCAAGGACGGGAAACATCGTGGGTTGGCACCCGAGCGCCGGTCCAAATTCAACCACTGGCGTCATCGCGGCGAGCCATGCCGGTCACGTCTACACGGGTCTCGCTATTGGCAGCAACTCTGGCGGAAACCGCCTCTATGCCGCCGACTTCAACAATGGAAACATTGACGTCTACGACGGTACCTACGCCCTGACCACGACTACCGGCAGCTTTGCGGATCCAACAATCCCAACGACGGCGGGGAATACCTACCATCCCTTCAACATCCAGAACATCGGCGGGGCGCTGTATGTGATGTATGCGAAGGTCGGTACTCTCGGTGAAGATGAAGAGGGCGTCGGCAATGGTTTCGTCCGACGATTTGATACCAACGGTGTGCGCGACCTGACCTTCGGGATCAATAACGGGCCACTCAATTCGCCCTGGGGTATCGCGCTCGCTCCTTCGACCTTCGGTATCTTCGGCAGCGCCCTATTAATTGGCAATTTCGGCGAAGGCAATCCCAGTATCCACGCCTTTAACCCAACCACCGGCGCTTTCCTCGGCACGCTGCAAAACGAAAACGGCGATGGCATCGTAATCGATGAACTTTGGGGTCTCCAATTTGGCATCGGCGTAAACGGCGGCGACCCTGGCACGCTCTATTTCACCGCCGGCACCGGCGAAGAAGAGCACGGACTGTTTGGCTCCCTGAAGCCGACGACAGCTACGGCCACATCGCTAATCCAGTTTGCCACCGACGATTTCGCAATCAGCGAAGGCTCCGGCCACATCGATGTTTCGGTGAGTCGCGGGGGCGATGTTTCGGGTCCTGCAACTGTCAACTTCAACACGTTTGATGAGTCGCAGGTGGGCCACGCTTCGCAAAAGTCCGATTACGAAATAGCGCTCGGCAAGATCAGCTTTGCGCCCGGAGAGACTGCTAAGACGGTTCGCATCCTGATCGTCAACGACAACTACGTCGAGGGCGATGAGACAGTCAACCTCGCTCTCTCAAACCCGACGGGAACGGGCGTCGGATTAGGAACTCCAAACCAAACTGAGCTCAAGATCGTTGACAACGATAGCGTTGCGCCGACCACGAACCCGATTGACGACTCGACTTTCTTCGTTCGCCAACACTACCTCGACTTTCTTAACCGCGAACCCGATGCATCTGGTCTCGCTTTCTGGGTTGATCAGATCGAATCGTGCGGTGCGGATGCTGTCTGCCGTGAAATCAGACGCATCAACGTGAGCGCCGCTTTCTTCCTGTCTATCGAATTCCAGAAAACTGGCCTCGAAGCATATCTGACGCATCGAGCGGCATTCGGCAACATACCACCAACACTTGGGGCACCGGTGTCCACTTTCTATGGGACGTTTGAGCGCGATACGCAGGCGTTGGGCAAGGACTACATCGTCAACCAGCCGGGGGCAGACGCGCAGCTCGAAGCTAACAAAGTGGCATTCTTTAACGAATTCGTCACGCGACCTCAGTTTGTCGACAGGTATCCAGCGACTCTAACCAATGCCGACTTTGTTGATAACTTGCTGGTAACTGCGGGACTGTCACCGACTAACTTCATTGTGAAGCTAACTAACGGGCAGGAGAATCCGCCCACATTCCCAACCTTGACCGGAGGTGCTCGGCGGCCGGCGTCTTTCGGGACCGCGACCTTCAACATGAACACGGCTCAAACACAAATGACGTTTACTGCGACCATCGATAACATCGATTTTACGGGCGCTCAAACAGCGGACACGAACGATAACTTGACAGCTGCCCACATACACGCCGGTGCATCTGTGACGCCCGGCACCAACGGGCCAGTCGTTTGGGGTTTCTTTGGCGCCCCGCAGAACGACAACAATCCCAACGATGTGGTGAATATACCGCTTACCGGAGTAGGCAACGTGGGCGGGACATTTAGTGGCAAGTGGGATCCGCCTGAGGGGAACGGCACAACTTTCGCCGCCCAGTTGGCGAACCTTAAGACCGGTCACGCGTACATCAATTTCCACACCACGCAATTTGGCGGCGGCGAGATCAGGGGCACTTTCCCGGAGATGGACGGCTTCCGCAACTCACTTGTTGCAGGCCTGGATGCCGCCACGGATACTCGCGCTGGCGTTCTGCGGAAGGTGGCCGAGTACGCGTTTTTGAAGGACCGCGAGTTCAACAGCGCCTTCGTGTTTATGGAATACGCTGGTTACCTGCGGCGCGACGCAGACTTCCCAGGCTTCAACTTCTGGCTCAAGAAGCTGAACGAATTCAACGGCAACTTCGTCAACGCCGAAATGGTCAAGGCCTTCATCGCTGCGGGCGAATATCGGCAGCGCTTCGGCCCATAGTAGAACAGAACGGAAACAACAGGTGGCAGGCGCGAGTAACCGGAGGCGGCATCGGTCTCGCGCTTACCACCTGATCGCATTGCACTCTTGAAGCTTCCTAAATTGGCGTCCGTTCCCGAAGTCTGGTAACGTTCGCTCCGCACTATTTAATCAGAATCGCTCTACCGATCAACTTCGATCGCTAAACCATAAGACTGTCAACCCGAACGCATAGGAGACCCGATATGCCTAGTTCGCAGCCTAAAAGCCATGTCAGAAAAGTTGTCAGCGTTATTCTGAGTATTTCTCTTTACGTATTGATGCTTCCCGTCGTGACTTCGACGCCGCGGTTAACGCATGCTGCAGGACCATCGAGCAGCGCGCAGCAAGGTCCGGCCGCGCCGGATATCGTTGTGATCCCGCCGGGCAGCGCATATCGTCAGACAAACTTTGTTACTGACATCCCCGGATTGGCGCCTGTGCTGGATCCTTTGCTGATTAATCCCTGGGGCATCAGCGCCACTGCGTCCAGCCCGTTTTGGATCGCCAACAATGGGACGAGTACAACCCAACTCATTCGCGGCGACCAGCCAGCCGGTAGCCCGGTCATGCTAAACGCAAGCCCGCAGACGATTACCATTCCTGGCGGATTGCCGACCGGAACGATTGCCAATCCGGTCGCGGCCGAGTTCGTTCTCCCCGGAGCATGCGCCAGCGCGCCGTGCGGGGCCAACTTCCTCTTCGCCACAAAAACGGGGAACATTGTCGGCTGGGACCCGAACGCTCCGGTCGCCGGTTCAACTACAGGGGTGATTGCCGCCAGCCACCCAGGCCACGAGTACAAGGGCCTCGCCTACGCGAACAATGGTTCAGCCAACTTCCTCTACGCCGCCGACTTCGCAAACGGCCACATCGATGTCTTCAACACCGCATTCGCCTTGCAAGCCCCGGCCGCCTTCCCCTTCGCCGACCCGACCATCCCGTCGACTCCAGGGAACATCTACTACCCGTTCAACATACAGGCCATCGGCGGCTCGCTCTACGTCACTTACGCCAAGGTCGGCCCGGGCGGGGACGACGAGGAGGGCGTTGGCAACGGCTTCGTACGCCGCTTCAACGCCAACGGCGTGCGCGACCTGACCTTTGGGATAAACAACGGCGCGCTCAATTCACCCTGGGGTTGCGCTCTCGCTCCCGCCAGTTTCGGCATCTTCGGTGGCGCGCTCCTGATTGGTAACTTCGGCGCAGGCAATCCAAGCATTCATGCTTACAACCCCACCACCGGTGCCTTTCTCGGTACGCTTCTGGATGAATCAGGCATCGGGATCGTCATCGACGAGCTGTGGGCTCTCCAAGTTGGCAACGGCGGCTCCGGCGGCAATGTCAACACGGTTTACTTCACCGCCGGACCTGCGGAAGAAGAGCACGGACTGTTTGGCGCCTTGAACCCAACCACCGCGTCAGCCACCTCGCTTATTCAATTCGCGACCGATGATTTCACTATCAGTGAAGGCAGCGGCCACATCGATGTTACGGTCACGCGCGCTGGTGATGCCTCAGGGACGGCCAGCGTCAACTTCAACACCTTCGACGAGTCCGCGGCTGGTCATGCGTCGCAGAAGTCGGACTATGAAATATCGCTCGGCAAGCTCACCTTCCAACCTGGCGAGACATCCAAAACCTTCCGCATCCTGATCGTCAACGACACCTTCGACGAAGAAGACGAGACTGTGGACCTTGCTCTGTCGAATCCAACCGGTGCCGGCGTTGGGTTGGGAAGTCCCAGCACTGCGGAAGTCAAAATCCTCGACAATGATACGGGGGCGCCGGTTACGAATCAGATTGACGACTCTACGTTTTTCGTTCGCCAACATTACCTCGACTTTCTTAACCGTGAGCCCGATGCAGCTGGTCTTGCTTTCTGGGTTAGTCAGATTGAGTCGTGCGGTGGGGATGCTGTCTGCCGGGAACTTAAACGCATTCAGGTGAGCGCGGCTTTCTTCCTCTCTATCGAATTCCAGAAAACTGGCCTCAAAGCGTATCTGACGCACCGAGCTGCATTCGGAAGCAGTGCGTCTGGATCACCTGCTCCTATATTGTACGGAAACTTTGAACGCGATACTCAGGCACTGGGGAAAGACTACATAGTCGGACAGCCGGGGGCAGACGCGCAGCTTGAAGCAAACACCGTGGCGTTCTTCAACGATTTCGTAACAAGACCGGAGTTCGTCGGTAAATATCCGTCGACTCTAACCAACGCTCAGTATGTTGATACCCTGCTTACGGCGGCGGGACTATCGCCCGGTAACTTCGTCGTCAAACTTACGAACGCGCAGGAGAACCCGCCGACGAATCCAACCACGACCGGGGGTGCGCGCCGGCCGGCGTCTTTCGGAAATGCGACCTTTAACATTGACCTTACGCAGACGCAGATGACATTTACGGCGACCATCAACAACATTGACTTTACGGGCGCCCAAACAGCAGACACCAACGACAACCTGACGGCAGCGCATATCCACGCCGGAGCTTCCGTAACACCTACAACCAACGGGCCGGTAGTCTGGGGTTTCTTTGGCGCCCCGCAGAACGACAACAATCCCAACGATGTGGTAAAGACTGACGGTCCCGGGGTAGGGGGTACGATTAGCGGCAAATGGGATGCGCCGGAGGGGAACGGAACGACGTTCGCCGCGCAGTTAGCGAACCTCAAGGAGGGTCGCGCTTATATAAACTTCCACACCACTCAATTTGGCGGTGGTGAGATTCGCGGCCAATTCCCGGCGATGACACAGCTGCGAGATCCGCTTGTGGCGGGCCTGGATGCCGCTACCGAAACACGCGCCTCGGTGTTGCGGAAAGTTGCTGAATTTGCATTTTTGCAGGATCGCGAATTCAACAACGCCTTCGTATTCATGGAATACGCGGGTTACCTGCGGCGCGACCCAGACACGTCGGGCTTCAACTTCTGGCTCAGGAAACTGAACGAATTCAATGGCAGCTTCGCCAATGCTGAAATGGTGAAGGCCTTCATCGCCTCGGTCGAGTATCGCCAACGCTTCGGCCCGTGATAAAGACAAGGAGGGTAAAAGGGTAAAGGGAAAGAGGGTAAAGGGCACACATCGCCCTACCCTTTCTCCCTTTGCCCTTTTACCCTTTTCCCCAGTTTCCCCTTCCCCGCGCTTCTGCTACATTCAGCGCATGACCGTGGCCCTGCGCGTCGAAAAAGTTTCCAAACAATACCGAATCTACGAGCGCCCCGGCGATCGTCTGAAGGAGTCGCTCACGCGCGGATTGCTGCGCCGTCACCAGGAATTCTGGGCCCTGCGCGAAATTGACTTTGAGATCGAAGCGGGTACGACAGTCGGCATCATCGGGCCAAACGGCTGCGGCAAGTCGACGCTTTTGCAAATCATTTCGGGAACACTGGCGCCGACCCATGGCGACGTTTGGCATGAAGGACGTATCGCGGCGTTGCTGGAACTTGGCGCCGGCTTCGATCCGGAGTTTACCGGCGTCGAAAATGTTTACATGAACGCCGGTCTGCTGGGACTAACGCGACGTGAAACCGACGCCCTCTTCCCGGCTATCGAGCGCTTCGCCGAAATCGGTCCGTTTCTTTACCAGCCCGTCAAAACTTATTCGAGCGGCATGTATGTCCGGCTGGCCTTTGCGATCGCCGCGAGTGTTGAACCTGACATTCTGATCATTGACGAAGCGCTCGCTGTCGGCGATGCAGTATTTCAGCATCGGTGCCTGCGGCGCATTAATGAACTGCACGAGCGTGGCGCCACCGTGCTGTTTGTATCTCACGATGCCGGCGCGGTCCGCGCCCTATGCTCTCGTGCCATTCTGCTAAGAGCGGGCAACGTCATCGCCGACGGCAAGCCTGTTAATGTACTTAACCTTTATCAAAAGATCATTATGGAACGGGAGCAGGCTTACGATGCGGAATCAGGTCTACTAAGTTCAGCATTGAAACCGGAGGGCGACGAAAGTCTGGCGCCGGTTAGTTACGCCTACCGGCATGGCGACGGCAGCGCCGAAATTCTTGGCGCGGAACTTACCGACGCGGCGCAAGCCCGAATGGAGATTGTCGAGAGTGGCGAGCCACTGACGTTGCGCGTGGTTGTGCGTTTTAATAAGGCGGTCGACGATCCGGTCATTGGCTTTCTTTTCCGTAATTCACATGGCATACACGCCTATGGGACAAACACGAAGGAGCAACAAATAGAGTTTGGCGCCGTGCCGGCCGCTGAAGTAATCGAGGTGACTTTTAGTTTTGACTGCTGGCTCGGTGTCGATCAGTATACGATCTCGCTGGCTGTTCACAGTCGCGAAGGACAAGCTTACGACTGGCTGGATGCGGCGCTCTTTCTTAGAGTAACGAGCCTGACTTTGACTGAGGGGATCGCAAATCTGAACGCCCGCGCCACGGCGCGCCAGCGCACGCCGGGCCCGGCAAAACCCGAGCCCGAGCACGTCGCTGCCGGCCCTATTTCCAGAGTGTGAGTTATGGCTGAAACTGAAGTTGAAAGCATCCTGCGAGAAATCCGCGAGCGAGTCCTTGCTGAGCAACGGACGGGCAAGGAAAGCGTCGTGACTCGCTCGGCGATGGCGAACGGGGGCAACGGAGCGGGAGTTTCGGAAGCGCTGCGACAAACTACGAACGATGATAATGAAACTCCAACCACGGAAAGATGGTCGCTGATTCAGTCGCACCTGACAACAACCGCACGCGCGTGGGATCGCCTGCCGCCACTCGTAAGCAATCGGAGTGGATTGATCGCCCGAGTTGAACTCTGGCTGAAGCGACAACTAAAGCGTGCGACACACTGGTTTACCTGGGAGCAGGTAAACTTCAATGCCGCTGTCCATCAGGCTTTGCGCGAGCTGCTGCCCGTGTTGGCGGCGCAGGAACGGGAAATACAAGCATTGAGGGCAGAGCTTGCGGAGCAGGCCGCGGAGCAGCGGTCGGCGGCTGAGACGCAATTAACCCAGCTTGAGGCCCTTAACGCCAGGACAGAAACGCGCGTTGATAGGCTGGCCGGCGAACTAAGCGAACGCGATGCCCATCTTCGAGATGAACAGCGCGTCTGCTTTAAACAGCTGGCGCTTGAAACCAGCGAAGCGGCCGTGCTTGAAGATCGCGCCCGCCGCAAGGCTGAAGCATCGATGGAAGAATTACAGCGCCGGGTTCATCAGTTAGAGACAAATAAAGAGTGATGAGTAATGAGTGATGAGTCATGAGTAACGATTAAGTTCATTACTAATAAACTCATCACTCATCACTCATCACTCATCACTTCCCTTATGCCTAAGGACAACTTATACGAACGGGCCGGCATAGCCGACGTAGCCGAGTTTTACCGCACGAAATTCGTGTCCGATGAAGTACTCGATCCGCGTTACTTCAAGGCCCTCGATCGTTTCGACATTCGCTTCGCGCGCACAATGTGGGTCTATGACAACGTTCGCGCCGGTTCGGATGTGCTCGAACTTGGCTGCGGTGCGGGCATGCTCGCCCTGTTAAAGCGCAAAGGTGTGACACTCACCGGGGTAGATCTATCCGATGAGTGCGCGTTAGCCGCCCGGCGCAACGGTTATGACGCAACCTTTAGCGCCCAGCTATCCAGTTTGCCTTTCGCTGCTGCCAGCTTCGACTATGTCGTAAGTCTCGATGTGCTGGGCCATATTGAAGCGGAAGAGAAAGATGCAGTCCTCGCCGAAGTGAAGCGCGTACTGCGGCCCGGCGGCGTGACGCTGCACGGCATTGAGTGTACCAACCATTCGGCGCAGAAGAGCTATGACGAAATGAATGCGGAAGAGTTGCGCCGCTTTATCGAAGTTGACGGCCATGTCGGTCTCGAGGAGGAGCAGGAACACGGCGTTAGGTTCCTGAAATTTTTCCAACACGTTGCCTGGGAACCGCGCTACGCGTTGTGCCTCAGCAGCGAAGAGTTTCTTAAGCAGGCTGACAAATACGGGCTGGGATTTGAAGACGATTTTCTCGACTACCTGCGCGGGCTTTCTTTCAGGGAACGACGCGCTTTCGATTTGGCGATGGGCTATGTGTTTGCCAAGGTGTCTGATCTGGATATCCATCTGCCGAAGAGTGGCCTGTATGTTTTTCTTAAGGCCTCAGATGCGCCGCTCGGTCCTTTCTACAATGAACACCGAGAACGCCGTGACCTTTTTGCGTCGCCGGAACATCAGGAAAGTCTGGTGTGTCTGGATCGAAGTAACGATGCCAGGTTCGACGACGGCTGGTATGAACCAAACATGCTGCCTCCGATCGCGCGCTGGATGGGCGCACGCGGCCGTCTGAACTTCCGTGCTCCCGGTCTGACTGAAATACGTCTGGATATGACCACGCACATGCCGGATCTTGGCGTTCATCCACTCGGAATTGAGCTGCTGCTAAACGGCGCCAAACTCTGTGCGTTTTCATTCTGGCGTTACGGCTGGTTGGAACTGCGCGTGCTGGTGCCGGAATCGCTGACCGCCGAAACAAGCGGCGAGTTTCAGTTGGAGATGCGTGCGGACCGCACCTGGCAGCCGCGTCCGGCGGAGGACGAAACACGCGACGACCGCGAGTTGTCCATCGCTGTCTGCAATATTGAAGTGAAAAGTGAAGAGTGAAAAGTTGAGACGAGAAAGTGCAGCTCTGACTTTTCACCTTTCACTTTTCACCTTTCACTGTCCCCATGAACATTCTCATCTGCACCACTCAAGTCCCTTTCACGACCGGCGGCGCTGAATCGCACGTCGAGGGGTTGCGCGTGGCTTTGATTCAGGCCGGGTATAACGCCGAGATCGTAGCCTTGCCATTCAAGTGGTATCCGCCTGCTGAAATTATGCGCAGCGCGCTGGCCTGGCGCCTCATGGACCTGAGCGAAGCGAACGGGAAACCGGTTGATCTCGTAATCGGAATGAAGTTTCCAGCTTACCTGGTGAAGCATGAACGCAAGGTGCTTTGGATCATGCACCAGTACCGTGCCGCCTATAATCTTTGGGACACACCCTTCGACGATCTCTCGCCCTACCCCGATGGCGCGCAAGTTCGCGAGTGGATCCGTCAGGCAGACAATCGACTGATACCCGACGCGAAGAAGGTTTTCGCAAACTCGAAAACCGTCGCCGACAGGCTTCGTCGTTACAACGGTATTGAAAGCCAGCCGCTCTATCATCCACCGCCACGTGCGGAGAGTTTGCGATGCGGCGAGCAAGGCAATTACATCTTTTATCCCAGCCGGATGGAGCCGCAGAAGCGACAGGAGTTATTGATTGAAGCTGCGCAGTACCTGCGTTCGCCTGTGAAGATAGTCATTGCAGGCGGCTCAGGCGATCCGAAGCGCTACGAATCTTTAGTGAAGAAGTACGGCGTCGCCGATCGAGTCTGCCTGCGCGGCTTCCTGGCTGAGTCGGAAGTGATCGAGCTCTATGCCAACGCCCTGGGCGTTTGTTACTTACCTTTCGACGAAGACTACGGCTACGTCACGCTGGAAGGAATGCTTTCAGGTAAACCGGTTGTGGTGGCGAGCGACGGTGGCGGCGCTACCGAATTCATCGAGCACCAGCGCGAGGGGTTGATCGTCGAGCCGGAGCCACGCGCGCTCGCCGAATCGTTGGATTCGCTTTACGCCGACCGTGGGCAGGCTCGCGCAATGGGAGCGCGCGGACTTGAAAAACTTAAGGCCATGAACCTCTCGTGGCAACACGTCGTCCAAAATCTTATTGACGGCGCCGGCTGAACCCCTCAGGAGCAGGAGGCAGGAGCAGACGGCAGTAGGCAGCAAACAAGAACGAGAGGCAGAAGCGAATTCGTTCTCCCTGCTCCTGCCTCCTGCTCCTGCTCCTGACGCCGGCGGTCCCACCAAATCGCTTGAACGGTAGTCCATTAAATTGGCGGCCCCAACATAGAAGGTTTAGAATGCGCCTGAACCGTTCTTAATCAAGGATCAAGGAACACCAAGATGAAGTATCCGCTCCCACTCACGCTGCCGGTCCGCACTTTTTCAGTCGCCGCAGTTGTCACAGCCATCCTGATTGCCGCAACTTTTTCAAATGTTCTGCCGCGCTCATTTGCGCGCACGCCGGCTGCAACTCGAACGAACAAACTGCAGGAACCTAAGGTCGCAATCCCGACCGGCACTTACCGCCGGACCAATCTCGTTTCAGATCTGCCCGGCGTTGCGCTGATCGAGGATCGTCTGCTCAAAAATCCCTGGGGCGTGGCGCTAGATGGCGGCAGTCCTTTCTGGGTCGCCAACAACCAAACAGATTGCGCGACGCTTTATGTGGGCGATGTTTCCGGCAGTCCGCTCGTTAGAAATCCAGCTTTGCCTTCCGTCTCAATCAACGGTCCAACTCTCCAGCCGATGCCGGTGCTGCCCACTGGTGTCGTGTCTAACACGACGAATGATTTTCTCATACCGCAACCTACGCCGAACGCTCCAGCGCCAGCGCAGTTTATTTTCTCGACGCGTAATGGAGCGATCAACGCCTGGAGTCCAGCTTATGGCGCGATGGCGTTCGTGGCGCAATCCGTACCGGGTCACGACTATACGGGTATCGCGATCGGTAACAACGCCTCGGGAAATGTTCTCTACGCCGTTGACTTCGCGAACGGAAAGATTGATGTATTCGACAAAAACTTCAACCTTACTTCCGTGTCCGGCAATTTCACCGACGCCACCATCCCGGCAAATTTCCATCCTTACAATATTCAGAATCTCGGCGGCGCGTTGTATGTCAGTTACGGGATCTTTCAACACGCCCTCAACTTTGATAACGGCTTCGTGCGGAAGTTTGATACTAACGGCGTGCGCGACGCAGCATTTGCGATTAACAATGGCCCGCTTGCCGACCCCTGGGGAATGGTTATCGCCCCGGCAAGCTTCGGCACGTTTAGCAACCTGCTGCTGGTTGGAAATTCTCGTACGCTCGGATTAGGCGAATCGAGTATCCACGCTTTCAATCCGGCCACCGGCGCACTGGCTGGATACATGGTTGACGAAGGCGGAGCTCTCCTCGGGATCAAAGGTTTGCGGGGCCTGGTCTTCGGTAACGGCACAAACGGAGGTCAGCTAAACGCCCTCTATTTCTCCAGCGGCATTACCGATGAGACATCAATTGAAGATCATGGAGTAATCGGCTCCCTCAACGCAGCGTCAGCTATGCCCGCGTCGACGATAAAGTTTAGCAGCGACGAATACCACACCACTGAAAACGCCGGCCATATAGACATAACGGTGACGCGCAGTGGCGACACATCCACTACAGCCACCGTTAACTACGCCACGCTTGGTGGCGAAATTGCGCTCGGCAGGCTCACCTTTAATCCTGGCGAGACGAGCAAAACTTTCCGCGTCCTGATCGTGGACAACAACTCGTTCGCCGCCGGTACCAGCACGCTGCTTAATCTGGTTTTGAGTAATTCCACCGGCGCCGCACTAATCAGCCCAAACGTCGCCAGGCTGTTCATTATGGACGACGAGTTTGACACGCCGCGCCTACCACCAAACATCGTCGACGACGCGCAGTTTTTTGTTCGCCAACATTACTTTGATTTTCTCAACCGTGAGCCTGACGCTGGCGGCTTCAACTTTTGGACGAACCAGATTCTTTCCTGCGGAAGCGATCAGCAGTGTATTGAGCTGAAAAGAATAAACGTCTCAGCAGCCTTCTTTCTCTCCATAGAGTTTCAGAGGACAGGCATGCTTGCGTATCTGACGGAGCGGGCCACGACCGGTGCTTTGCCACGCTATGGCGCATTCATGCGCGATGTTCAGGCGCTGCAAAAAGACTACGTCTTTGGTGCTCCGGGGGCGAGCGCGCAACTCGAGACCAATATCAAGGCTTTCTTCGATGAGTTCATCACGCGTCCTGAGTTCGTCGCGATGTACGGTGGTCTTTCGAACGAAAATTATGTCCTTTCACTACTTGCGAACGGAGGGATTAGCACATCGACAGGCAGGCTCATGATCACCCGCCTCGACGGCGCGCAAGTAGTGCCGCCTAACGGCACGTCTGCCACCGGCGTCGCCATCTCACGTATCAGTTTCACGGACCTCGATACGGTAGACTTCTCTCTCACACTGAAGAACCTTGGCAGCCCGCAGACGGCAGCACATCTGCACGGGCCAGCCGTCGCCGGTTCGAATGCTCCGGCACTGGTAACGCTGCCTAACGGTGACTTCAGAGATTTCACGGTAACCTTTACCGCGCAGCAAGGGATCGATATGAGGAACGGGCGCCTGTATTTGGACGTTCATACCCAGAACAATCCGGACGGTGAAATCCGGGGCCAAATCTCGGCACTGAGGTTCCAGCGTGACGTGCTCGTTGACGGATTAAACGCAGGATTGATCAATCGTGCGGAAGCATTACGTTTGATTGTCGAAGATGGTGACTTCAGACAAGCCCAATTCAATCGAGCGTTCGTTCTAATGGAATTCTTCGGATATCTCCGAAGAAATCCGGACGATCCACCTGACAACAATCTGAATGGCTATAACTTCTGGCTAAACAAGCTCAACGAGTTTGACGGCAACTTCGTCAAAGCCGACATGGTAAAAGCTTTTATCAAGTCAACTGAGTACCGCGGGCGATTTGGGCCGCCGTGATCACCAAAATCTTTCCGAAGCACCTTTCAATCTCCGCTCGAGGGCTTTCTGGCTGAACAAGCTGAACCAGTTCAGCGGCAACTTTGATCAGCGGAAATGGTCAAGGCGTTCATCGTCTCTGGTGAATACCGCGACCGCTTCCCGAAGTAGTGCCTTGGATTGCGCTACTAATTTTGGAGTGCGCTGACCTGTCAGCGCTTTGGTCAGGTGCGACCTGTCGCACCTTCGGTAACGTTGCCACTAACGCAGCATTTGCGGCGTCAAGCCGCCGCAGACCAAAGCGGCGACAGGTCGCCGCACTCCAAAAACCTGCCGCCATCCCTTTGCTTTAGCACCAGGCGTAATGAAGCGACTAATATTTCTGCCGCCTGCTTCTGCCTACTGCATTCTCTTTTCTGCTAAGCTAACCCAAAAGTGAAACGGCCTGCCCTCAGTCGCGCAGAAGTAGTGCTTCTGGCCATCAGTCTGCTGGTGGTCGTCGCCTATTTTTACGACGTCCCAAAAAATCCGGTTGGCTTCTTCGTTGATGAAGCGTCTATTGCCTACAACGCTCACACGATCGCGCAAACCGGCAAGGACGAATATGGATATACGTTCCCGCTCTACTTCCGCGCCTTTGGTGAGTACAAGAGTCCCGTCTACATCTACATCTTATCGGCCGTTTTCTGGTTAACTGGCCCAAGCGTTTTGGTTGCGCGACTAATGAGCGCGACGGCCGGATTAGTTGCAGCCGTGCTACTCGGAATGCTTGCCGCACAATTGGCCCGCCGGCGCAGCGTGGGTTTGATGGTGTTTCTCATTGCCGCGCTCACGCCCTGGCTCTTTGAAGTCAGCCGTCTGGTTTTTGAGGTAGCGCTTCTGCCGGTGATCCTCGGGTCATTCCTCCTGCTGCTGCATCACGCCACGAAACGTGTCGAATGGTCGTGGCCAAGTGCCGCCGGTCTCGGCGTGCTGCTCGGGTTGATGACTTACACCTACTCGGTCGGACGACTGTTGGCCGTGCTCCTCGCCCTCGGTCTGGCATTCTTTCTTTCTCGGCAACGATGGCGAATGGTCATGCTCACCTGGATCGTTTTCGCTATAACTCTCTTGCCGCTTGCCGTTTTTACCCAGCGTCATCCGGGCGCGCTCAGCGAGCGCTTCAAGTTTGTGACCTTCGTTAAGCCGGGAGATACCCGCAGCCAGATCGCCATTCGCTTCGTGCAAAACTACGTCGAAAACTTCAGTCCCCGAAGATGGTTTGCATATGGAGATCCTGAACCGCGACATCACTTGCCGGGCATGGGAAGCCTGCTTATTGGCGCGGTCGCTTTGTCGGCTCTGGGACTGATCGTGGTGTTGTTGCGTCACCGGAAAGATGCGTGGTGGCGTTTCATTATTTACGGACTGCTGGTGTCGCCTATCCCTGCGGCGCTAACTCTCGACTACTTCCACACCCTTCGCCTCATCGCGCTTCCCTGCTTCTTAGTTGTACTGACGGTTCCGGCAATCGAGTTTTGCCTTGAGCGAGGGGCGCAAAAGCAAAACCTCGGCCGCACAGCACTGGCGACTTTATTTCTGATCACGCTGCTGCAGGGCGCGGTCTTTCAGTGGCGCTTTCACAATTCCTTACCGCGCGTTGATGCCTTTGACAGCTATTATCAGGAGTTGCTCTCTGCCGCCCTGGCGCAACCGGAGCGTCCTATCTATCTTTTCGACAAAACTCCCGCCGCCTATGTTTACGCCTATTGGTATGCAACGCTTGCCGGCGTCAGTGTAAATAACTTCCAGCGTCTGTCGCGCGACCAGACGGCCCCACCCGGCGCGATTGTCATTGGCCACGAGTTACCTTGTAGAAACTGCGACGTGATCCTCGGTCGGGGGCAGTTCCAGGTCTATCGGCAGAAATGAATGATCCAAGTCAGATGAGTGAGTGCCGAGTTGTACCGCGCTGGCGACCATTGTCATCAGCCGGGCAGTGGGTAATTGTTGGTGCTCTTCGTCGCGGAGCGACGGCTGACTTTAGCCCGGCCTTTCAAGGCCGGGATCAGATCCTGGATTGGTCCCGTCGCGTAGCGACGACTGAGAAGACCTCTAGTTTCAGGCGTCGCGACGCGACGCGAGCGGACTCGTCGACTGATCCCGGCCTTGAAAGGCCGGGCTAAAGTCAACCGTCGCTCCGCGACGATGACAAGCAACACACAATTGCCCCACTCGCCTTAAACTTTCTCGGCGACAATTATCAGGTTCTTGCCGATGGGTGGTTTGATCACTGACTCAAAGCGGCGCGCCGCGGGAACGATGTACCGATCATAGAACCTGACTCCAGCTGGCTCCAGCGTCGCTGACTTGAGCAGCCTGTACTTGATCCACCAGGGAGCCACTCCGACGAGATCGAAGTAAGCAGAGACAATGAGCTGAAATCCCGCGCGTCGTAGTTTCTTTTCCAGTTCGTCCTTCGCGTAACGTCGCCGGTGACCCACCCGTTCGTCGAAAGCGCCATAAAGCCATGCGAGCGCGGGCACAAATAAGAAGACTCGTCCGCGGTCGGAAAGGACTCTGTACACAGCGTCGAGTTCGGCCTGATCGTCTTCAATATGCTCCAAAACATTGACGTAGATAATCGAGTCTGGGGAACCACTTGATGTGATCAGTGGCGCCGCTTCAGGAAAGCCGGCGTGATAAACCCGAACGCGCGGCATCGCCGGCATTCGGCGCGCGCGGGCGTCCAGTTGCTGATACATTTCACCGGAAGGCTCGACGAGGGAAAGCGTCTCACAAGTATGGTGCCTTACGATTAGTTCAGAGAACGAACCGAGTCCCGCGCCGACTTCGACCAAATGGCGTCCAAGGTAAGGTGCGAAGATTTGCAGAATCCAACGATGATAGTTGGACGCTTCGGACATCGCTTCGAGCTCTCTGCCCGTGTAAGTAAATCCATGCTCGCATGAGATAGGCATCAGTTCTTTCGTCCTCGAGGACCAGAGCTCATTGTCCGGTCTCGCGGGACTCAAGCTCCGCAGCAGGAGCGCGGTTTGGTTTGGGCGGCAATTCTGGTAATTGGTGGAATGACGAACGCAGGCTACAAAAGAGGTTGAAGCGAATTACCAGCCAGAGCGCAATAAGACCGTCCTTCATCAAGATCTTCTTCCCTTCCGCATAGGTGCGGCCGTAGTAACTGATCGGCACTTCGTAAATCGCCAGCTTCAACTTTGCGATCTTGGCCACGACCTCCACTTCAAACCCGAAGCCGCTGGAAACTATCACCATGTTGCGAATAATGTCGCCGCGAAACGCCTTATAACCGGTTTCGATGTCGGTCATGTTGAGGTTGGTCAGCGCGTTGGAAAGAAATGTCAGAAACTTGTTGGCCAGGTAGTGGTAGAAATAAAGAACGCGAGCAGCTCTACGAACGAGAAAACGGGAACCGAAAACAACGTCGGCATGCCCCTCGAGAATTGGTCGAATAACTCCAGGAATGTCGGTCGGATCATATTCAAGATCCGCGTCCTGAACGATAACTATTTGTCCCTTAGTCAGGGCGAAACCAGTCTTCAAGGCCGCACTCTTGCCGGCGTTGCGGTCATGCCGAATGACCCGGACTTGTGTATGGACCTCGGCGAGCTGGCGCGCCAATTCTCCGGTTCCGTCCGTCGAGCAGTCGTCCACGATAATGATTTCAAGGAGACCGGGTACGCTTAATAACTTAAGCACAACCTCATCGAGCGTCGCCCGCTCATTGTAAACGGGCACAACGACGGACAGGCTGGCTGGATACTGTTGGTCCAGAAGCGTTCCCTGATTCATTGACTCAGTACTCATTGCGGAAACTCAGTATAAGCAGAACTACACCACACGCCTTACTCTAGCCCACGCCTCACTTATCTTTTCTGTGCTCATATTCACCAGACGCCATGAACCCGCGCGGAAGTCTGCTGGTCTCTCCTGATTGTTCGAGCTCTCTAATCCAAAAATTGAAACCCCTCAAGTCGTTGTCGGGAGCATCGTCGGGGTTGCGACGGAGGTACCCAAAGTAATGGAGTAAGACAAGTGATCGGTTCTCTTCCTTTTCAACAAAGTCGCGGTTGTTCACAAAGTCCAAGAGCACCTGTGCACGCGTTTCGGCGCCACTGTTTAGCTTATCGATGAAGTTGGTCCGTACACCGGGTTCGAGCGTTATTCGTGCATTCGCAGACAACTGGTCCACGAAGCGTTCATTTGTCAGTGGCCCGTAGAGTGGCCGAAAATTCGGGCGCTCAACCCAGCGTTCAGCAAATTGATTCAGGTTGACCTCCAGTTTTGGTAGCTCGTCCGGAGAACTGGCAATCACACCCCTGCCAATCATCTCAACATCTGGAACGAATTCCGAGTAGCGCGGCATCTGGCCATACGAAGCAAGGTAGAAGCGATAGACAGTTTGACTCCACGACCGATACTGGCCAAGCACGTTAACAGGATCTTCCTTTACCAGAGTCGACCACTCCTTGATTTCGAGTTTGAAAGGCAGCTCCACTTCTGCCTTGGCTTGGGGCTCATTCTTAACCACCGCATACAAATCGTCGTGGCCATCGAAGCGGTTCACAAAACGCAACCTCCCGGCCAGCACTGCCCGAGCTAGAAATGTTTCGTAGTCAATCCGCCGTTCCGGTGCGATCAGGTGGTTTTCTACTACCAAATAGGAGGTTGGAATCTTTTCAAGTAGATCGAGAAGGTGCTCCGAGATCGCACCGGCCCGCGTTGCTATTTCGATTTGATCTTCGTAGGGTGAGTTAAAGCCCGACGTGCCGACAATAAGCGGCTTCAGATGCTCGGTCGAGCGCAGAATATAACGGTGGTTAAAGTCGGCCCCTGCTGGAAGCAGAACCAAACCGCCGTGCATGGGAGTTTCTTTCAAACGCAGTGTCACTGCATCGGGAAAGACATCGCCGCGCATAATTTTCAGAGGCGCAGCGTTGAACTCAAACAGTAAGAGTCCACAGCTAACGACAAACACGGCAGTAGGGCGAAGTCGCGGTTGCCTGTTACTGACCATTTCCGCGAGACGCTGCACGCCAAGACCGGCAAGTAGGGCCAGGCCGAGATAAGCGAACATCGCACCGCGAGTCGGCACGCGCATGCTCCGAAACATCGGCAACAGATCATAGCAGATGCGATAGAAGAAGAAGTTCCAGCCAAGCGAATAGCTGAAACCAACCACTGTTAAGACAACGCCCAACCAGAAAGCGTCGCCACGCCGATCGGAGCGCAGAGTCTGGATTAGACTCGGATGCATCGCGCGCAGCCAGGACGGATAAGCAATACAGAAACGCGTAATGATCAAAACCGAAAAGGCTGTCAGGGCGCGCTCGGAAGTCACGTAATGGAAGAAGTGGCCAAACGCGTCGGTGCCGTAGAAGCCAATCGCGAGGATCGAGAGCATCAAGGCAACCAGAATGAGTGTATCAAGCCAACTGAGCCATCTTCTTCGCGACGCCGTCAGATCGCTGGTTGCAGCGTCCCGCTTAGCTGGGCTCACCACCAGGATTGCCGCCAGCGAGAAAACAATCGGCAACAGACCAGGAAACAGTTTGAACCGGCCGCCGTCTATGAGTTCTTCGCCCATCCTGTTCCAGAGTTTGTTGCGATTTTCGACAGAGAGCCAGTGGATAGGCCAGGCGGAGTTGGCCTTCACTTCTTCGATGCTGCGTTTGAATCCATAAAGTTTCGAGACGATGTAATACGGCAGCATGAAAGGCAACAGCGCCACCGAAGCCAGACCGATCGCTACTGCGGCGCGACGCCAGAACTGACGATCGCGCCAGACGTCGTACCGCACCATAAGGATTGCAGCGCACAGGGTGAGGGGAACGAGCGTCAGCGAAAACCAGGAGACGCTTGTTAGTCCATTCATGAAAAAGGCGCAGCCCAGCCAGATCGCACTCTTGCGGCTGCGATTTCTCACGAACAACACGAATGCTTCGAATACCAGGGGTATCCACGGCGAGAAGAAGTAGGGGAGATGTGAGAGCAGGTGGAATCGGTATGGCACAAACGCAAACACGATCCCGCTTATCCACGCCACGGCCTCGGAACCCGTCAGAGTGCGGGCCAGCCTGAACGCTCCGTACCCGCATAAGGCGAAGCCAAGAAACATTGCCACCGCGTGGATTGTTAAAGGTCGAAAGCCGAGTGCGAACAGCGGAAAAAAGAGCAACGCCAGGCCATAGCAGTTCTCGCTGAAAGCCAGCGTGTAACGCAAAGGATAAAAGAGGTTCGCATGAAAAAGATGGATCGGGTCGGTGAAGGTCTGGTGATAGTCCCACCACAATATCCAAGCAACGAGGTAAGGATCCCCGGGATCTGCGACTGCGTCGCGCAGGTAGTTAACGTAGGGCCAGGAGAGTACGGCGGTAAAGGTACAAAACGAAAGGAAGATGAACAGCTCATGAAAGGTTGCGCCGAGCCTTCCAGCAGGTCTCTCCAACCCGAGAATGGTTCGAATTAACTTCATTCAGTCCTGAGTGCTTTGCGCTCCGCCTTCGCGCGGGTTTCCTTTCCTGTCTCGGCTTCTTTTTCCGCAACCGAGGGAAAGCCGAGCCGCTCGCGCACAACATAAAGCGGGCGCAACTTCACCTCACCGTAGATGCGTCCTACATATTCGCCAAGGATACCGAGCGTGATCAGTTGGATGCCGCCAAGGAAAAGCACCGCGGTAAATATGGAAGCCCAGCCCTGCACCCAGTCTTTTGTATACAGCCGGATAACTAACGCGTAAACAATACCCGTGAATGAAGCTGCGATGGCGCCGAAGCCAATCCAGATGGCCAGCCGCAGTGGAACAAACGAAAACGAGATTACACTGTCCAGCGCGAACCGAAGCATCTTCAGTAGTGGATATTTGCTCTGGCCCGCGCGACGCGGCGCGCGATCGTAAATTACCGCGACCTGTTTGAAACCAATCCAACTAACCATCCCGCGCAGGAAGCGATCGCGCTCCGGCATAGCCAGCAGTGCGTCCACCACCTTCCGGTCAAGGAGTCGAAAGTCGCCGACGTCGAGCGGGATTTCGATCTCGGAGAGCCGATTGATGAGCCGGTAAAAAGCCTTCGCGGTCCATAGCTTGAAGGTCGTCTCGCCGGCGCGTCGGGCTCGAAGGCCGTACACGACCTCATAACCATCGCGCCAGCGTTCGACCATCTCCGGGATAACTTCTGGAGGATCTTGTAAATCGGCGTCGATGATTACAACGGCATCACCCCTCGCATGTTCGAGTCCGGCGGTGACGGCGATCTGATGTCCGAAGTTACGCGATAACGACACCACGCGAACGCGAGAGTCGCGTGCTTGCAACTGACTCAAAACCTTAAGCGTCTGGTCGTCGCTGCCGTCGTCCGTGTAGACAATCTCAAAGTCGGTATCGTCGCTCTGTTCAAGTACCGCAACCACTGAACGGTGGAGTTCTTCGAGTACGGCCTCCTCGTTGTAACTGGGCACGACAATAGATAAGAGCATCGCTCATTAACCTCCGCCGGGCAGTCGACGAAATGGGCCGGTGAATCCTATCGAGTTTGTCATTCTGGTGTGCGCGGAGTTAGCTGGGCCTTCCTCAGCAAGTGATTGCTTTCAGTGCTTTGAGTTGGGCATTGTGTTATTCGGCATCCGCTGATGTCAAGAACCATAGGGAAAAGGTAGTGGACAATTGTGTGACGCTTGTCATCGTCGCGGAGCGACGGCTGACTTTAGCCCGGCCTTTCAAGGCCGGGGAACAGTCGACAATCCGTTCGCGTCGCGTAGCGACGCCTGAGACTAGGGTTTTTTCAATCGTCGCTACGCGACGGGACCAAATCCACGATCTGATCCCGGCCTTGAAGGGCCGGGCTAAAGTCAGCCGTCGCTCCGCGACGAAGAGCACCACACGGCGGTAGCGACCGGGCGATTTCTAATCGAGTTCCAAATACGGACTCGTATCTGTCCTAGAGCCGATGTTTAAATTGAGCTGATACTCGCGAGCGCAGTGACGCCTCTGCTTTGAGTAATGTTAGAATCCCTCTCGCAGTAGTCCACAGTTTTCTCGAGGCGAGGCGTATTCAGTCCGCTTCACGACTGCCAAAGCATGACCGAGACCACTCTACAGCGCATCTCATTTATCCACACACCCGACGCCTTTCTGGCTGAGACCCAGCAATATGGCGCAATGTTTATGCCGGTTTGGGCTTATACGCTGGCCGCCTATGTTGAAGAACCCGAGCGTTACGACCTGCGGCTTTTCGACATGCGCTTTGACGCGGTTGACGATCTACCGCCCGCAGATCTCTTCGTTTTCAGCGGCGTCAATCAGGACTACGAAACAATCATCTCGACGCACTCGCGTCTGTCTGCACTATACCCCGAAGCCACTTTTATCATCGGCGGTCCGATCACCTGGTCGCTGAACCAGGCCGGAGAGATCGCGAAGCTTCTGATGTTCGATCATGTTTTCATCGGCGATGGTGAAGAAGCTTTTCCACGATTCCTCACGAACTTTTCGGCGAACGCTGTCTTACCCCAGGTGCTTGAAACGAAACAGCGCTTCGACGTAACCAGGGCCCGCGGCTTTTACCGGCCCTTCCTGGATGCAACCTATCGTCGCTACTACGGAGCCGTAGTCGAGGTGTCACGCGGTTGCCCCTTCCTTTGCGAGTTTTGCGATATTCGGGTTCTGCCTGACAACAATCGCCCACATAACTTCCCATCCGCACACATTGTCTCGGAACTCGACTACCTGGCCCGGCTGGGAATTCGGCAGGTGCTGTTTGCCGCGGATAACTTCATCGGCGATTTGCGCTGGGCCGAGGAGTTGCTGGATCGGATCATTGAGTGGCAGGAAAAGACAGACCAACACGTGGCGCTTTACACCTGGTTAACGATCAATCTCGCAAGGCATGAGCGACTTCTGAAAAAACTTCGCCTGGCAAACTTCGACATGCTGTTCATCGGGGTCGAGAGTTTCAGCAACAATTCGCTGCTTGAAACTGCAAAAGTACAAAACACCGCTGGTGACATGATCGCTGCACTGAAGGAGATTCAATCCTATGGGATTGCCGTAGTCGCCGGGCTGATTTTTGGGTTTGATTCAGATTCGCCGGCAGCCTTTGATTTGACACTGGAGGGAATGGCGAACGCCGGACTTATCTCGGGCGATCCTTCCCTGCTGACTGCGCTTCCTGGAACGCCACTCTTTCGCCGGATGAAGATGGCGGGCCGACTGCGCAACAACAAGAACAGTCTCGGCGGTTACAAGTATTGCACCAACATTCGCTATCTGATGCCGCGTGACGAAATGATCGCCGGATATCAGAGGTTCGTCCAACGTTTTTGCGAAGGCGGCTATCAATATCAACGGCTGAAAGGTTTTCTCGATAATTTGGACCGGGGCAACTACGTGCCGCTGAAATCGAAAGGTTATGGCAGTCTCGGCAAGTACGTCACGATGGTATTCAAGAGCCCGCGCGCGATCAAAATGCTCTTCTCGCGTTTGTTAAAGATCGTCGTGCGGCCGGAAGTCTGCTGGTATGCGCTGCGCGGTTTCCTGTTGACACTTACACACTCTCGTCGACAGCCCCGACTGTTCGGCCTCTTCCAGTTCTGGCTTTTTAATTGGACAAACGCGATGTTGAAATATGAGGGGTTGTCAGCAGCTGACTTTGATATTGAGTCGGTACCGGAAGGGTTTGACCGTGCTTTGATCTTACCTGAGCATTACACTGACCCGGCAGATGAAGACATTCCCATGGTGAAGATTGCCGCGCAACAGCGAGCCACCGTTAATCAACTGCGACGTTTGACAGTTCTACAGTAAGCGGATGGATTAGCCGTAATTCCATAGCTCTGACAATTCAAAACAAACGCCGAAGGCTAATCGTAAACGTAAATACTGGCTCCGTCCGATTATCTCTGTAATCACCAGGAATGATCGGGAATCTGAACGCACGCTACCCTTCTGCCTAATAGGCACGCTGTCAGATGTACAAAGAGCGACGCATTGCAGTGATCATTCCGGCCTATAACGTAGCGCCCCATGTGGGCGGCGTCATCGCCGGCATCCCCGACTATGTCGATCACATCATCCTTGTGGACGACTGCAGCACCGATGAGACTCCGTCCGTAGCCAAGGGCATTAGTGACCCGCGTGTTTCAGATTTGCAAACGCCGGTGAACATGGGCGTGGGCGGCGCCACGATGATGGGCTATGCGAGAGCACTCGAGCTTGAGTGCGACATTCTCGTTAAGATGGACGGTGACGGACAAATGCAAGCAGAGCATTTGTACCTTTTGCTTGATGCGATCGTTAACCAGGGATACGACTACGCCAAGGGTAATCGATTTCTAACCGGCGAATTGGTGCACGTGATGCCGCGTCACCGCTTGTTTGGCAACATAGTGCTGACGTTCCTGAATAAATTAGCCTCCGGGTACTGGCATATTTTTGATCCCCAGAACGGTTACACCGCGATTACTGCGAAGACTCTACGACGGATTGACCTGAGCAAGATCCATCAGCGTTATTTTTTTGAGAACGACGTTTTGATCGCTCTCAACTTTCATAACGCGCGGGTTGTCGACGTTGGTATTCCCGCTCACTATGGAGATGAACATTCACATCTTAATCCGTTCCGTGCCGGCATTACTTTTCCCCTGCTTTTCCTTCCCCGATTTTGGCGTCGCATCTATCAAAAGTATGTGCTCCGCGACTTCTCACCGATCGCGCTCTTCCTGTTCATGGGACTCATATTATTAGCCTGGGGTGTCTTATTTGGTGCCTATCATTGGATACTGAGCATAGCTACCGATCACGTTGCGACCACCGGTACCGTCATGCTGGCAGTATTGCCACTTATTCTCGGCTTCCAACTTATCCTGCAAGCGATCGTGCTTGATATACAGGAGACCCCTAAGTGAGAGCCCCTGCCGTCGCCCGCAAGCTCGAGCTTGGCGACCTTCTCCTCCTTCCTTACTTTCTTGTTTTTATCCGCGAGTACGCCTGGAGTGTGCAGAACGGGCGGGCGGCGTGGGCTGTTACAGTGGTGCTTACTCTGACTGCGTGGTCCGCTTATATTTACCTCAAGCCTGAGTCACACGCACGAACGCCCCGGATCTACTGGGTAATCGTAGCTCTGCCATTGCTTTTCTTGTTTGCGATGCGAGCCACAATTCCTGACCTTTCTTTTGACGTCCTCAATCACCGGCTCATTCAGGGCGAGCGCGCTTTGCGCGGCCCCCAATTTCTTACCGGCGATTTCTTCCCAAACGTCTTTCCTTTCAACCCGTCATCCGACATGTTGACTGGTCTGTTTCGTCACGCATTGGGTTATCGTCTCGGCACGACTGTAAACCTGCTAGCGCTTCTTTGGTCAGGCACTATCATCGAGAAGATCATGCGCCCCTGGTTGGCGCGAACATGGCAGCGTTGTCTGGCTGTGCTGCTGGTGATCTTCACTGAACATGTGATGTTTGAGATCAGCACTTATATGGTCGACTTGCTGGCTCTGCCTCTGCTACTCGAATCGCTGCGCCTCGCGTTGACTTATGAACAATCAAAAACCAGGGCTTGGGACCTTTCGTGGTCAGCTTTGTTACTTGGGGGAGCGCTCGGACTAAAGCTGACTAATGCGGCGATGGTGCCACCAATCCTTATCGTCTTTGCTTTGCAGGTCTGGAGCAGTCGAAAGGATCGACGCCAGTTCAGGTATCTAGCGCTGGCCGCAGTTCTGTTCCTGCTGCCGCTGCTACCACACGCAATCTACGTTTACCGTCAAACAGGAAACCCCTTTTTCCCGCTCTATAACAACATCTTCCACTCGCCATACTGGTCGACCATTCCCTTCGCTGACGGACGTTGGGGACCGCAAGGTTGGGTCGAGACTCTCATTTGGCCGGTTATCAGTTTTTGGGTACCGAAAAGACTTTCAGAGCCTGGGCTCTATGCGGGCCGACTCACTTTGAGTTTCCTGGCTGCGCTCTGCTGTCTGCTGGCGCCGAAGATTAATCGCAGTGTGCGGTTCATAGCGCTGATCGCATTGATGGGCTCGCTCATGTGGGCGGCAACGAGCGGCTATGTTCGTTACGCTCTCTTCGTCGAGATCCTTGGGGGCATGCTGGTCATTTATCTCTCCAGCAACGTTTGGCAGAAAGTTAGTGCGCTTCCGCGCCCGGCAAAGTTGGCGTTAGCGGGTTTGCCGCTTTGTCTCCTTGTGGCGCAGATTGCGCTGTCTGCTGTTTATGTGCGGCGAACCGAATGGAGCTTACGTCCAATAGCAATCGACCAGCCGCAGGCGTCTTTGAAAGAGTCGCGCTGGATTCTGCGAGACCGGGATTTAACGACCTTTCAATCTGTGCACAACAAAGAGATCTTCGCCCGGGTTGACGCCTGGATTGTGAGCAGCGTTAAGAGCAACGGCGTAGAGGCGCTCTTGCGTCCTGATGTGCCGATGCTGGCGGTGAACTATCCTGAATACTTCGCGCAGCCTGAGGGCCGGCAGCGTTTCGCCCGCGCGCTTGAAGGCGTGCGCGAGAAGCGCGTCTATTCCCTAACACTGAGGGATGAACTCGACACTGCGCTCGAGTTTCTCAAACAACGCAATCTTGCGGTTGGTCAAATGCAAGACATGATTGTTCCCTTCTTCTCGACGCGCACCCAATTTCACATGACCCTGATCGAGATCGTACTTTCGCCTACGGACAAATTGCCGGGGAAAGAGTTTGACAAGCAGATCGCTACTATGGCTTCCGGCCCACTCGACGATGACGCATTCCAGGCCGAGCTGGCAGCTAACGAGGTCCCTGCGGTAATGGAACCGGGGCAGACAGTAACGATCATTGTTAGCGTGAAGAACGTGAGCAAATACGCCTGGGCATCGAAACCCAATGATCGCGCGCGCTACCACGTCAACGTAGCCGATGTCTGGTTACAATCTGATGCCAGAACCCTTGTAAGCAACATGGATGGGAGAAGTACGTTGCCGCGTGATCTTTCGCCCGGCGAAGGCACTGAGATACAACTTACAATTACCGCCCCAACGACTCATGGCGACTACATCCTGGAGATAGATTTGGTTCAGGAAGGTGTAGCCTTTTTCAAGGACAAGGGCTCGCAGACTTGGCAGACCACAGTAAAAGTCCAATAATGCGCAGGTCTAGTTCGAAAATCTTCTCAGACAACCGGAGAACCTACAGTGAACTGCAGGATTTCAATCGTTGCGCTGCTCTCAGCGACGCTAATTTACGCGACCGGGTGCCGCACGGAAACAACAACAGGGGTTCCGAATAAAAGCGTCGCGCCAACCGTCAGCAAAGAAGCCCACCCGCTGCCGGATAACGCCTTTAAAGCCGAGATAACTTCGGTTGATCCACCCGCCAAATTGCGAGCCGGACAAAAGGAAACGATTCGCGTCCGTATTAAGAACGTCAGCGAGGTTCAATGGTACTCGCACGGTGGTGAGATCAATACGAGTCCAGACAATCGCTTCTATCTCGCCGTTGGAAATCGCTGGCTAAAATCCGATGGTTCTCTTCTTACTAACATGGATGGACGATACGGTCTCGGTAAGGATTTGAAACCGGGAGAAGAAACCGAGGTACCGCTGCAGATTACTGCACCTAAAGATATAGGCGACTACACGCTTGAAATTGATCTCATCCAGGAACAAGTTGCGTGGTTTAGCGAGAAAGGCTCGTCCGCCGCAAAGACCAAAGTTACTGTTGTGAAGTAAATGGTCAGTGGTCAGTTTATGGGAATGTACCTGGGCACCGGGTTTACCTGGTAGCCCAATCAGGCCGGCTCCAACGCTTTAACCATGAACTCAGGTAAGACTTCACTGACCAAAGTGCTGCTGGACGTCCGCGACGACCCGAGTGTACGGCGTGCGTTTTTTGTCTTCTCTTTAACACGCATACTCTTACTTGCCATCTTTATTATTGGCGGCCAGATGGATCGCGTCAGCAGCGGCAGCACTGACACGATTCGCGATCTGTCGCTTTCGTTGGGCAAGATTCCCGTCAGCCGCGTCTTGCAGCGGACTGTTTCGACCGCCGATATTAACTGGTATTACAGCGTCGCTCATGACGGTTACGAAAAAATTCCCTTCAATACCGACCAACCGCACAACTGGGCTTTCTTTCCCTTGTTTCCCATGTTGTGGCGACTGGCTGCGCGGGTCACCGGAGAGTATCCCATCTCGGGCCTGTTGATTTCCCACCTCTTCTTTTTTCTCGGCCTGATTTTCACGCACAAGGTGGCGCAGGCTTTTGGATTCGGCAAGGTGCTGGCCGATCGTGGTCTCTTTTATTTGGCAGTTTTTCCCACCAGCTATTTTTATTCTCTTCCGTTGACTGAGTCGCTTTTTCTATTTTTGACTGCGGCCAGTTTTTACAGTGCTAAGCAGGGACGGTGGTGGCTCGCGGGACTTGCAGGCGGCTTGGCTTCCTTAACGCGAGTCACCGGTGTCCTTATTTTCCCCTCGCTCTTAGTGCTCTATTGGGAGACTTACGGCGGCAATTTGCGCAGCAAAGCCGCGTGGCGTAGCGCTCTGCTTCATAGGGAGTTTCTCAGTTTATTTCTGGTGCCCGCCGGTATCGGGGCCTTCATGTTCTACTTGTTTACGATCACCGGCAATCCTCTGGCGTTCAAAGACATTTTAGTAACCTGGGGACGAAGCATCGGCTTTTTTCCAGTCACGTTGTTTGGATACCTCCGAAATCCCTGGCTAATTGCGGTGCCCTGGGACTTTCGCCTCGTCAATTTTACCGGAGCATCGCTGGCCCTCATTTGCGGCGCGTGGCTAATTAAGCACCGACAGTGGGCACTCGGTCTTTACACCCTTCTTTGCGTAATAGCTGCACTCTCCTCGCTTGTCCTACAATCGCAAGCACGCTACGCAATGGTTCTGTTTCCGATTTACTTCGTGCTGGCGAAAGCCGGCAACCGTCCGCACGTCGATGAAGCAATTCGGACAGTTTCGATCGCATTGTTCATTTTAATGACGGTGCTCTTTCTGACTCACTTTTCGTTAGCGATGTCATGAAAGAGAGGACTCAGGACTCAGAATTCAGGAGTCAGGAGAGTGGTCAGTGATCTGAGTCTGACTCCTACTGATCACTGGCCACTGATCACTGATCACTGACTCCTTCTGACTCCTGACTCTCTTCTGAGTCCTGAGTCCTGAGTCCTGATTTCTGATAGAAGTAGGAAACGACGAGCAGGATTGCTCCCAGCATGATGAACGAGATGATTCGGTAGATGCGGTCGAGCGAAGACAAGTCCCAGAAGAACGCCTTGAGTATTGTCACTGAGAGTAGAGCAAGCCCCATCACTCGCAGCATTAGCAGGCGACGCAGTTGGCCTACAACGAGCAGACCGCTGGCATACAGCCCCCACACCACCGAAAGTGAAAGTTGCTTCGCCAGCGCAAGATTGCGCAAAGGTGCTGGAAAGTCATCGGACCAGTATGACGCCCCGGTGCGGGCCAATTCTGCGGTGATCTTGGCTTCATAGTAGCCTGCGGCCTCCGCGCTCAGCGCAACGATGGCCAGCAGGTTGGCGGCGACAGTAGCAATCCGGCGCATCGTCAACGCTTCCTCAAAGGCTTTGCCCGAACGCGCGTAAGTTCGCGTTATCAGCCAAAGGGCCGCAACAAACACTGCGAATACAGCGAACGTCCGATTAAGGATCAACGTGTGCCACGCTGCGTCGTAGTAAATCAGGCTCGCAAAAACTAATGGACCCGTGAACGCCAGAAGGATCATTCCACCCCAGCGCCACGCGCGCGCATTACGCCACGCACCAATCAGGAACGCGCAAGTCGCGTAGAGGATCCAAACCAACGCGAGCGTGAAGATCCGTCCTTCCTGAAACCGGCTGACAATTTCCGGGCTCGATCCGTCCACCGCAGCGCTGGTCAGCAAGCGGCTGTAGTAGCCCAGGACTTCAAGACTGAGCGCCGTAAGCGCTAGCACGTTGGCCGCAACGATAAGCACAGGAGGCATCCCGCGTTGCTCTATTTCGTCGGCAACCGGATGCCGTCTATAGAGCCATGCTGCGAAGGCGAGCACGGCCACGAGCAACACATAGATCATGAAGGTCAGGTTGAAGACGGGCAGGTGCCACGACGCGGCGTAGAAACCGGAGTCGAGGGCGACGACCTTGCTGATTGCCGCCACCAACAAAACAAGTCCGCCCCAACGCAACAACCGAGACCGCCGCAGCACTCCCAGCGATACCGTTATCGCCGCATAGAGAATCCACAACGTGGAGATCGAGAACTGCCTAGTGTTCTCGAGGGGACCGCGCAAGCTTGCCTGCGCCGCACCGCTTTGAAACAGACGCGCCGTGAAGAAGTCGTTCATATCGAGCGTCAAGAGCGTCAGCGCCACAGCGTTACCCGTGAGCAGCAAGAAGGTCCTGACCAACTCGCGCTCGTTGTCGTCGAGCTCGCCCGCGCGCCTGTAAAGCCAGGCAGCTCCCGCGATCGCGCCTACCAGCACGGCGCCTGAAAGCGCGCGGCGATTCAGGAGCGGGATGAATAAAGGATCAACGCCGAAGGCGAACTCGGGCATGTCCCAGAAGAACCAGTGACCGACGGCTACACAGAAAACTGCGATCGCGGCGTGGCGCGCGGCCCTTTCGCCGGAGCGCAAACCCACCCACGCCAGCATGAATGCCTCGACGGCCCACGCAATCGTTACCCAGTGCAACTCCAGCTGAATCGCCACTGCGATGCTGAGGAACGTCACCGCTGCACCGACATAGCTGTACCTGAGAAAGCCATCTTCAGGACTCCAGCGCCAGGTCATGTAAAAAAGCTGTGTAAAGAAAATTGAGACCAGGAGCGCCTGCGTGGCGGGAGTGGAATGGTCAAAGCCCGCCTCCGTGAGCATCAGGTAGCTTAGGCCGAAGTAGAAAGTGGCGTTTGCTATGGCGAGCGCTACGTCGAACCAGCGTGTCGGCCGACCGGGTAGTACGTTGTGAAAAATAGCGAGCAGGGAGTAGAGGATGAAGAAGACGCTGAGGAAGACCAGGGTCGTCCAAACCTTCTGCGGTTCGTAAAACTTGAACGCCCAGCCGATCGTTATCGCCACTGTCCCGGCGAAAGAAAGAAAGTCGAGGCTGCGCCAGCGCTTGAAGTAGGCCACTGCGAGTACGCCGGCATCGAGCAGCGCCACGTATGTGAACAACCCGATCTCGTTGTCCACACCGGTTGAGAGCAACACCGGCGTCAAAAATCCGCCGACAAGTCCCAGGATAGCCACGGGCAACGCGTTCAGACGTACCGACAAGAGCACCGCCGTCGCGGTCACTCCCGCCATCAGCAGGAACGCCAGCGGCTGTGGGATGAGGTGGTAGAAGTTGTATGCGGCGAAGTCTGAAAGATACAGAATGAGGAGGCCGCCGCCGGAAAGGATGTAGGCGTATGCCTTCAGACCGCGCTTTCGCAGCCGCTCGCCCACATAGAGCAACACAATGCCCACGATCGCTGAGAGGCTGACGCGCGCGCCGGGCCCGATCCACTGTTTATCGAAAGCAAACTTGAGGAAGAAGGCTACGCCAAACGTGACCGCAATGATTCCGATCCAGTTGAACCAGCTACCGCCGATGAGCGATTCGAGATCGCGGCGCTTCACTTCGTGAACTGTTCCCGCGCGCCCTGCCTGATCCGCAGTCGCCGTGTTCTCAACAGGTGTATGTAGACCAGACGGAGCGGCTGACTCTCTTCTTGCGTAAGTCCGCGGAACGGAAGGTTCGTTCATCCACGGATGAGTCTCGCGCGTCTCAGGTGTCTCAGCCTTCGACCAGGTGTGCACTGGAGGCTCGGAGGGTGGTGGCGCAACTGGCGGCGGTTGAATTGGCGGTTGAGTCGGCGCCGCGGCCTGCAAATCTTCAGTTTTGATTTGAGATGTGGCCGGATGTGTTTCGCGGCGCTCGCCCGCGACCGGTCCAGGGAGCGGTTGCGGTGGGCGAATGATCCCCAGATGCTGCTCGATCGCGTGCAGTCGTGCCGTAGTCCCGGCCGCCACCCGCTCCAGCAACTCGATTCGATCCAGGAGTAGTTTGAGGATTTCTTGCGAGGGCAGGTAATCGGCCATGTGCTCTCCTGAAGTTCCAGTGAAACACGCCCGAGGTTCTCGCGCCCCGGCAACGTGGCACATGATAGGGTAGACCGAAAGAAAGCGGAAGAGCGAGGAAGCGACAATAACAACTTGATTCGCGTTGGGGTCATTAAAAGTAATGCGCGGAATTGTGTTGTCAACAGAACTGCCACACAATACTCTCAACCAAACTGACCGGGCCCTACTGACTACCGACTACTGACTACTGACTACTTCCCATGAGACTCGCTTACTTCAGCCCGCTGAATCCACAGCCCTCAGGGATTTCCGATTACAGCGAAGAGTTGCTGCCTTATCTCGCGGCTGAGGCCGAGATCACCCTGTTCGTCGACGGCTTCCAACCATCCAATCAAAAAATTCGTGATCGGTTTACATACCACGACTACCACCGCGACCCGGCGGTCCTCAAAACGCTTGGCGACTACGATACGATCGTCTACCACATGGGAAACGATCATCGTTACCACGCAGGCATGCTTGAGGTTGCACGCGAACATCCGGGTATTGTCGTTTTCCACGACTTTGCTTTGCAGGATTTTTTCCTGGGGTTGGCGCAGCAGCGTGGCCGCAGCGAGATTTACCTCGAGGAAGTCTTCGCCTGTCATGGCAGACGCGCAATGCGTGAAGCGGCAGAGGCTCTGGAACGCGGGAGCACGCCGCCGCAGGCAGCTCTACCTCTGGAGTTTCCGCTGAACTGCCGTCTCGCCCGCGCTGCGGAAGGAATTGTCGTTCATTCAGAATTTTGCCGCACTCGTTTCGCGAAGTTAGTACCGTCCGTACCGGTTGCCCAAATCAACATGCCGACTAAACCGCTGCCGTCACGTGAAGCAAACAAATCAAACGGAAACGCGGGCGTTACACAAATTGCCAACTTCGGTCTCATCACGCCCGGCAAAGGTATTGAAAAGGCTTTACGAACACTCTCATCCATTAAGGCAGACCATAATTTTCACTACACGCTGGTCGGCGAGCCCAACTCGTTTTTCGACGTGCGGGCGCTCGTGCGCCAGTACGACATGGAGGATCGAGTAACGATCACCGGGCACCTTCGGCTGGAAGAGTTTGAGCGTTGGATAGCCGCAACCGACATCGCGCTCAATCTGCGCGAGCGCACTGTAGGCGAAACTTCGGCGAGTCTCTGTCGCCTCATGGCCGCCGGCGTTCCGGCAGTCGTCTTTAACGTCGGCGCCTTTGCCGAACTTCCGTGCGACGCGATTGTAAAAATCGATCAGGACGAAAACGCCGACGCAATGCTCGAGGCTTATCTGCGGCGGCTCATCGTGGATCCCGGCCTGCGGCAAAGCATTGGCGCCAATGCGCAACGTTACGTCACCGAGAAACACAATATCCAAACTGGCGCCACCAACTACCTTGATTTCATTCGCCAGGTTATCGCCCTCCGCCCAGGCAAACGTTTTCTTAATGGCGTGGCCAGCGAAATAACTGCGCTCGGTATTCGGGAAAACGATGAAAAGCTCCTGCGCGGTGTCGCTCAGGAGGTAGCAGTGCTCGCGCCCGCTGCGAATTACAGGACCCTCACGCGTCGCGGTACCGAGCGGACGCCAGACTCAACTTTGTCAGGCGGCCCAAAACAGACAGAGGTTCTTCCCGCCGCGAGCTTCCGCGCGGACAACGGTCAGGCTGGAAGTTCGCAGGCATCTCCGGACTCTCACGGCCGCCTTCCAAAGCTCGAAGGCATCGACTACAAACGCGCGGCACTCGAATATCCAAAAATGCTCGATGCCGAGCGCAGTCACTACCTGCGCACCAAGCCTTTCTATAATCTCGCCAACAAGCCCGACAAACATCTTGGCGACGGAATGGATGCGGAAACCCATCGCCACTTCACCGATTTCGCAAACATGGCCACCGCACTCGCCCTGCCACCGGGCGCCAGGATTCTCGACGTAGGTTGTGGTTCCGGCTGGCTCAGCGAGTTCTTTGCCCGTCTCGGCTACGACGTGACGGGAATCGACATCAGCGACGAGCTAATCGCTATGGCGCGTGATCGGGTTGAGCGCGTTCCTTATGAAGTGGATCATGAAACGGCGTTACGCTGCCGTTTTCTAACGCAGGATATTGAGATTGCAGCGCTGCCGGAAAAATTTGATGCCGCAATCTGTTACGACTCGCTGCACCACTTTGAAGACGAGCGAAAAGTCTTTCAACATCTGGCCGCGATGTTAGACGTAGGTGGGTTGCTCTTCATTTTGGAAGGTCACAAGCCATCAGCGGGTTCGGCAACCGAAGATGAGTTGCAGGATGTGATGCGCCAGTATGGAACCCTGGAATCGCCTTTTAGCGGCGACTACTTGCGCGCTTTGTTGGATGAGCATGGACTGGCGGTGGTTGGTGACTACGTGAGCGTCAACGGGCTTTTCGAGCGCGAGATGTTGGAAGACGAGCGCTTGCCTTTGCGAACTCTCGCGACCGACTACCACTACCTAACCTGCATCAAAGTCGCTGAGGGCACGCCGGCGTCAAGTGTGCCTGACAGTCGTCGTCCCGGAGTGCTGCGCGCCGAGCTCACTCTGGCTGCTCCTCTCCCGCAGTTTGAAGCAAGCGCTCTGGTGAACGTTCGGATCATGATCAAAAATGCGGGTGACACACTTTGGCTAAGCGGCCAAACAGTGCGCACCGGGGTGGTCATGCCGGGCGTCAAGGTCCTGGATGAGGACAATAAAATCATTAGCGAACTGCATGGTCATCCACTGTTGCCGCGGGCCGTTGCGCCGGGGCAAGCCATCGCTCTCCATCTCCAATTTGCAGCGCCCGCCAGGTCAGGAAACTACCTCGTGAAGGTCGATCTGGTAGATCAACACATTTGCTGGTTTGAAGAACGAGGGTCGCAGCCGCTGCTGTTCCCAATGGAGGTAAAAGACAGCAATTAATTGCTTACTGGCTGATCTCCGGTTTAAGAAACAAATATGACGCCTGAAGAAATCTCAGCGGAGCTAAAGCGACTCGAGCCATGGTTTCATCGTATTGATCTCGGCGGCGGGCTTTTTACAAAGACCGAGAGCGTGATGGGAGAACCGGTCGATCATCCGTTGGCTAACTGGCAAACTATTCAGAAACTGCTCCCGCTTGACCTCAGCGACAAGACGTTGCTCGACGTAGGCTGCAATGCCGGCTTCTATGCGTTCGAAGCTAAACGCCGCGGCGCCAGGCGCGTGCTGGGAGTTGACGGCCAGCGCCAGCACGTGAGGCAGGGACTGTTTGTGCGGAAGGTGTTAGGTCTTGACGTAGAGTTTCGGCGGTTGAATGTTTACGAACTAGATACGCGTAGTATCGGACAGTTTGATATTACCCTCGCGCTCGGCCTCCTCTATCATCTGAAACACCCGATCCTGGCGTTGGAAAAGCTTTACCAGGTAACGAAGGAACTGCTGATCATCGAAACCGCAATCATGCCGCCAACGCAAACACCCGAGTCGTTTGCCTATTCCTTTGGTAACTTGAAAACACGATTGCATCCCCTTGCCTACGTCGAAAATCCGCCTGAAGCGAAAGAGCAGGTTTTTAATTGGTTTCTGCCGGGAGTTAAGGCGCTGTTAGCGCTGCTGAGGAATACGGGCTTCGCTGAAGTTGAGCTGGTTGAGGTGAAAGACGATCGGGCAGTGGTAGTTTGTCGCAAAGCAAGAGGCGAATCGGCAGATGACAACCTCAAACACTTTATCGCACAACTCAAACTGGAAGACGGGCCGGGAGTCTGTTCGCCTGCTGCGGACATAAATTTCCAGTTGACTGTCGAGAACACCGGACTCGCGCGTTGGCCGGTTACTGGAGAAGGGACTGCCGGGAAGGGTGCTGTTTCTCTCGGCGCGCATTTGTTATTGGAAACAGAAGAGGAAGTTGACTGGGACTACGGGCGAGCGCGTCTGCCGCGCGACCTGGAACCGGGCGAGACAGCTAACCTTGAGTTTAGAGTGCGCGCGCCAGCAAAACCTGGAAGGTACATCGTTGAATTCGATATGGTTGCGGAACATGTTACGTGGTTTGAAGACCATGGCTCCGGAACTCTGCGTCATGAATTAGTGGTTGAATAGCTTCAAACTTGTCCAAAGTCCAACGTCCAAAGTCCAAAGTCTTGCCCCTCTCGGTTGGAGTGAACAGGCGCCTTGGCACATTGGACATTGGACTTTGGACTTGATTAGATCCTCACGGCCACGATCGTCGATCTCTCCTCGAGTCTGTCACCGTACATGTAGTAGTACTTTGCATGGCTCACTTTCGCGATGCTGAACCCCAGCATTGCAAATACTTCGCGATAGACACCGAGCGAATAGGTCCACCAGGTGAAGTCTGCATCAGGATTACTCGCGAGAGATTCAAACCTGGCAGTTCGTTCTTCAGTTTGCAGCAACGGTGAGACGACTACGATCGTTTCCTTCGTCCGTCGGGCAATGGAGCCGAGCGCCGAGATCTGATCGCTAAGGTGCTCCAGTACCGATCCGACGATCGCGATGTCAAACTGGCCCAGTTCCGCCGGAAGATCATAGACGTCCCCGTAGTAAACCTCGGCTTTCGAATTAAGCAGCCGGTGACAAAGCCAGTAGGCGTTTTTCCATTGCTCTATTTCCGCACCATACTGTTTCGCCCAACGCTCGGGATCGCGATAGTAAAGTTTGTCTTTGAAAGGGAGAAACGCCTGCTGCCTGGCATCGCTCATATCAAACGACACCACCCGTGACGCCCCTTGCTTTTCTGCTTCAAAGCTCAGGAAGCCGGTGGCTGCGCCCACATCCAACACTGACTTGCCCACCACTTCTACGCCGCCAACATAATCCTCAAATCGTCCGCGCAGATCCCAGTGCGCTGGAACCAGTCCGAATCCCGGCAGTTCCATCGCGTGATAAAAGAAACAGTCTTCCAGCCGATCCACAAAACGCGGCGCCTCGAACACTAAGTCTCTTTTGGTTGTTTCACTCATCATTCCGTTTGTCCGTTTATCATCGGTCTCGCGACCACCAAAACATTAGCAGCCCAAGCATCAACAACGAAATTACCAATCCGAACAGCACCGACTTCGGCCGGTAGACAAACTCGACCAAATGATTCCCTGCCGGAACGACTGCGCCACGCAGGTTGTAATCCACACGCATTACGTCGACTGATTTCCCGTCAACATACGCGCGCCAACCCGGATAGTGGTTTGCACTTAGAATGAGGATGGCCGGCGCGGCTGAATCGGTTTTCACTTCCACCCGATTGGGTTCGTTTCGCGTCACCTCAGCAACTCCGGGCGGCCCATCTCCCTTCTCAAAACGGATACCGGTACTCGTTTCGACCAGCGCAGTCTCGAGCGGACGCCAAGCCTCGCCTCCGGGTAGCGTGCCAGTCCGTATCGTGCTGATTTCCTCTTCTTCAGTCGCCACGAGTTGCCCCGTCGCTAACCATGCGCGCGGCAACATGCGTGTGTTCTCGAAAACTGTCACCTTTTCTACATCAGCGACGCGGCGCCAGCGCTGACCGCTCGGCATGGCTGAATCCGAGGAAGCCCTACGCGATTGTTCGTCGCCCGTCACCCTCTCCTTCTTCACCCAGTCGCGGCGTAACGGAAAACTTCGTTCTCCATCCGCGAGCGTAATCCGAGTTACGCTCAAGGCAATGTCAGGTGCGCCAGAGAGGCGCTCGACAGTTATCTCCCCGCGGGTCACAACGATCTTCCGCGGGAAAGCGAAGTTGGCGACATAGGTGTGCGCTTCATACTTTGCCTCAGCATCTTCCACTTCATAGCTCGTCGCTACCGGCGCGCGTTTGTGTTTAATGCGCGAGCGTATGTCCGGTCGATCATAGGCCCACTCGGATGTGTGCTCGCCCGCACGCAACTCGAAGGCAAGCGCGTTCCCGTCCTTATCATGCAGAAGAATGTGGGCGACTACCATTTTATCCGGCACATTTTCAGACCAGGCAAGATTCGTCAGTAAGGCAATGTGATCAGCTTCGATCGGTGGCACATTAAACGACAATTGCTGACCCGCAACGAATGGCGAGAGGTTTAGATCCTCCGCGACGAAATGTTGGTCGCCATAGACCTGCGTCGCCGGTGGAAATTCCTTCGAAGCAGCCGTCTCGGTAGTTCCGCTCGTCTGCTCAGTCGTAGGCGACCTCGCCAGCAAGTAACGTACATTGAGCAAATCCATCTCGCGACTCTCACCACTGAGTGATCGTTCAGGATCTGTGAGTTCGCCCCACACTTTCATGTCACCTGCGAGGCGACTGTAGCGAGCCAATCCGAAACCATCGTAACCGGAGGCGTTCTCGATTCCGTACATCATGTAAATATCGGGCTGAAGCGACGGCACCCAATCCGGATGGGGTGCAGCCGTTGAGGTACCTGGTTGGTCTTGCTTATCCGGATCGAAGGGCTTTTCGTCAGTCAGAATTCGGTAAGGCTGGGTGTCCTTAACCAGAAGTCTCGGCACATTTGTCTGACGAAGAAATTCAACTGTCGCCGGTCTACCCCATAACTCAAAGTCAGACTTCGGGCTGCCAACTCGCCAGCCGCTAAACTGTCCGAACAAACATAAGTCCACGGCAATAACGACCAGCAACAACAATAACGTCCGTCGCTTACCGCGGCGCGCAAAACTCCAGAGAGTCCAGGCGGTGATGGCAGCAACGACGATTGGCATGAACAACTCCGGCGCTCGCAGAATGCTGACTGGCCCCATTCGGCCGAGCTGAAAATTTGCCGGGCGGCCCAACGTTACCGCGAGACAAGTCACTACAAATATTATTGCGCTGGAGACCAGCACACGCTTCAACGTCCTGGCCTGATCGCTGTGCTCAGTAATCATGGTCAACCCACGACCGGCTAGTACGACGAGCGCAAATTCCACTTCCATCAGGTGCCTCGCGGGCACACGGAAAAGGTTCAGCACCGGCACGGTGTAGATGAGTTTGTAAAAACCGAAGGGCGCATAGCGACCCAGCGCGAGTATTACTCCAGCAAGCGTTACGACTCCCCAAAACTTTGTCCGTGCGTCCGGCTTCAAGAAAAAGGCAAGACTGGCAAGCATGAGCGTGCCAAGTCCTACATACCCAACATACTCAGCATAAAAAGCTGGCCCTACATAGGGCGCGCGGAATAACTGGCCGTCGCCTCCGCCAACGACATAGGGCGCGAAGAATGTCCAAATGAATCGCGGGGGCAGACTGAACGAAGTAAAAAAGTCGTAAGTAGCGTCTGAGCGCAGGCTGTGACGGAGTAATTCCAGGGTCGGGAGGAGTTGAACCGCAGCCAGCGCTATGCCAACAACAACCAAAGCCAGCGACCAGAGATAAGCGCGGGATTGCCTGGAAGCAGCATTCGCCCGCCACATCATAAGCGCGTAAGCGGCCACGACGAGGAGAGTGTAAACGAAAGTTTGCTGATGACCGGCAAACACCTGAAGCGCCACTATCACTGCCAGCAGCACGCCGCGACTCCGTTTTCCGTTTGCTCCATATCCATCTACAGCCCAAAGCAACCAGGGCAACAGCGCCGCGGTGTGCAGTATGTTGGTATGGCCGATTTGACCTATAAGGAAGCCGCTAAATTGCCAAACGATACTGGTCAGTGCTGCTCCGGCTATATTCGAGCCACTCCTTCGCGCATAGAGGTAGGCGCCAAGCGCGGCCAGCACATATGTCGAGAGCATCATTAGATTCGTCGCGACAGGTATACTGAAGATGAGATAAAACCAGTTGAGCGGAAAAAGCACTCCGGCCTGCGCAGCTCCAAAGAGCGGCATGCCGCTAAACATGTATGGATTCCAAAGCGGCACGTAGCCGGCGAGAATTAGATGGGAAACCACCGCACGAATCGGGATGTTAAAAATTACGCCATCGTCTGGAGAGATGATGAGGTTGCCACGCGTGGCTGGGAGGAAGTAGATAAGCGGCAGCAGCGAGACCACTATCGCAGTCGCACAGCTCGGCGTTATTTTAGAATGAAGACTAAATGGAAGACGCATTAAAGAAACAGGATGTGTCCGTGGCGAGCGGCGAAAGCGTGGCCAGCGCCATCGCCAATTTGTACGCCGGTGCCAAGCGACTGCTGGTCCTCCGCAAAGCCGAGTCAGTGTGCGGAGCTCTATTACTATTGATGGCGGTTAACCTCTTGGCGTCAATTTCGCGCAAGAGCATCACCAATGATGAAATTGTTCATATTCCGGCCGGATACTACCATCTAGTTGCTGGCGAGTTCCAACTTAACAACGAACACCCGCCGCTGGTAAAGATGTGGGCTGCGTTGCCGCTCCTCATTGTGCAACCTGACGAACCGCCGGCGCCAAAAACTGAAGACGAAAATTTCATGGAACGAACCTGGGGGTTTCATGAACGCTTCTGGCAGGCTAATCAGGCCCGGTTTCAAACCGTCACCTTCTGGCCGCGCGTGATGATGATTCCCATTACGCTCGCGCTTGGTGTGCTGATCTTTGTCTTCGCGCGCAAGCTTTTCGGAGAAACAGCTGGGCTAATCGCTGTGGCGCTTTATGTGTTGGAACCAACTGTCCTGGCGCACGGGCGCGTTGTGCATACGGACGTGCCGGCGGCGCTCGCATATTTGCTTTTTTTCTTTGCTCTGCACAGATATTCAGAGGCTCCGGGGAAAATGCGCGCGCTTGTCCTTGGTCTCGTCTCCGCCCTGGCGCTGCTCACAAAGTTTTCCATGCTGGTGTTGTTGCCGGTGCTCGCGATCTATTTTCTCGCGCGGCTGTTTATCAATTGGCGTGATCGCAAACAACGCACACAGATCCTGTTTCAGAGCGCTGTCATAACTGAGGTAGTCCTATTCCTCGTCAACGCCGCTTACTACTTTCAACGTCCCGCGCTCGAAGCCTCGGATGTTCGTTGGGTGGCGATGAAGTCACCGGCGCTCCTAGGCTTTGTTACGACAATCGTTCGCCTGGCGTCGTATCTCGTGCCGACTTACTACCTCTTCGGTGTTTACAACATCGAGGTGCACAATCACTTCGGTCATGCGACGTCATTACTGGGTCAATACAACGACCAGGGCTGGTGGTACTACTTCCCGGTAGCGTTCGCGCTCAAGACGACGATTCCCTTCTTACTGCTCGCGATTGTCGGGCTTGGCTGGTCGGTGTGGAGGCTTGTAAAACGCGACTGGCGATTTCTCTGGCTCGTGACTCCCGTTTGCATCTATCTGGCAATCTCACTAACGAGTCATATAAACATCGGCATACGACACTTTCTGCCGGTCTATCCCTTTCTTTTTATTGCTGGTGGCGCATTGCTCGCTCGGTTGCTACAGGCACGACGAACCGTCGGCGTTGCCGTAATGGTTGTTCTGTTTGGTTGGATGGGCTTCGAGGCAATCCGCACCTATCCAAACTACACCCCTTACATGAATCAACTCGCTTCGAGCCATCCGCATTGGTACTACCTCTCAGATTCAAACGTGGAATGGGGTGACGATGTTGGAGAGCTGGCGGCTTATCTCAAAGCACGCGGCGAAACTAAGGTGCGCGCGGCACTCTCCGGCGGCTGGAGCACTCTCGGGCGGTACGGCGTTGATTATCTGGACATGGTTTCGCTGCCGCCGGACAAGCCGCCGGAGACACGCTACGTGGCCATTGGCGCGAGTTTTCTTAACGGCTCAGTGATACCGGGCGACGAAAACGTGGTTGGCCGGCGCTTCTTTGAAAGGACCAATCTATTTGCGCGCTATCGCGATCGGAAGCCCGAAGCAGTGTTTGGAAATTCGATTTATCTATTCCGTGAGCATGAGTGAGAGTCGCGCATGAGCGGGGGCAAGCCCCCTTCCTGACCACGAGGTTGTGCGAGTTGAGTGGAGACTCGTAGCTTGAATGGCTTTCAAGTTCAAAGGTAATACTCAAGAGAATGCGGCTCAGGGGTCAGGACGGGGACTTTCCTCCGCTTTGAGCCTGTGACTTACTAAATCTACTGAGCGCTTCTTCATAAACATCCCAGGTTAGTTGCGCTGTTTTCTCCCAGGAGAATTCCGCGGCACGTCGCTGCCCGGCAGCTGCCAATTCACGCCGCGCATTTTCGTTCTCTAACAGCTCGAGCATGTTCCGCGTCAATTCACTGACGCTTTTGGGATCGAAGAGCAAGGCCGCAGCCCCAGTCGTTTCCTCGAGCGCAGGAATGCGGCTCGCGATAACTGCAGAGCCACAAGCCATCGCTTCCAATGGCGGCAGGCCAAAGCCTTCGTGTATCGATGGGTAAACAAAGGCAATGCAGGATGAGTAGAGCGCTCGCAAATCGTCATCGTGAAGGTAGTCTGTGAGAATAATCCGTTCTCGCACAGGCGACTTCTGGATCGCTTCAAAAAGCGGACTGCTCAACCAGCCGCGCCCGCCGGCAATCACAAGCTGAGTGGTGCTCTCGGGTCTTTCACTCGCCAACTCCGCAAAAGCGCTTATCAGCACCGACAAATTCTTGCGCGGCTCGAGCGTACCCACCGTAAGCAAAAAATCGTCTCCAATTCCCAATCTAAGCCGCGTGTTGGCCGTCTCAGCAAAAGCCAGCGGCTTAAAACAGGCGCGCGCCGCTTCTGGAATGGCGAAGACCTTTCCCGGGCTCACTTTCAAAAGTTCGCATACGTCGACACGGACGCTTTCACTCGGCGTGATTATTACATCGGCGGTGCGTGACATTAGCGGCAGACGCCGCTGAGCGCGGTTGACGCTGCGCTTTTCATGAGTTTCAGAATGAAGCAACTGAGAGAGATCGTGAATTGTTAGCACTGTCGCACAGCGCCGCCATAACGGAACGTCGTAATTGGTGCCATGAAAAAGTTCGAGTTTGCTGCGTTTTATGTAACGAGGCAGACCGGCCGACCACCAGTGTCTTCCGAGTGGCCCGACTCTCACGCGATTGAGCCTTAAGTTAGGGGGAAGTTCATCTGGCTGAATGGTCGCGTAGGTAGAAGGGTAAATAATCTCAAATTGACTTGATGGCTCGGCGTTCGCTAACGCTCGGGCGAGTTCGGCGGTATAGTGCCCAACACCGGTTTTGGCCGCTGTTAGCGGCAGGCCATCAAGTCCTATTCGCATTTCCGGTGTTTCGCTCGTCCTTCGAGCAACCCGGCGGGCTGCTTTAGACCTCTCAGCCAGGGTTCGCCGATACAGTAAAGATGGAAATTAGAGGTCTTCATTGACGCCGCTTAAGGCCAGGAGTTAGACTTTAGCCCTTGTCGGTGCGTCTAAGCGTTTGGATTTAGACGAACCCCTCATTTCGAGGTCAATCCCTCAGAAGCGTATGTTATCAGGAGCAAAA
>Ga0070698_100000256_pt1 | contig 53334 bp, 52 predicted proteins | sample KBSK1502metaG_FD_65477 | JGI IMG/M metagenome (GOLD analysis project Ga0070698, IMG submission 65477) | Corn, switchgrass and miscanthus rhizosphere microbial communities from Kellogg Biological Station, Michigan, USA - KBS K1-50-2 metaG | ecosystem: Host-associated > Plants > Roots >...
GCGCCCTACGGCGACGAAGCGCTTGGTGAGATCGTGGAGTTCGTATGCCGGCGCGGGTGAATCCTGACGTTCCCGGTGAGCCCCGCCTCCTCCGCAAAGTGGGAAAACGGATCCGCGAGCTCCGCGAGCGGAAAGGGCTCACCATGGCCGAGCTCGGATCGAGCCCGAAGGGCGTCGTCTACTTTCAGCGTCAGTACGTCTGGAAGATGGAAACAGGGCGCGTTGCGCCGTCTCTGTCGGCTCTCGCTCATTTCGCCAAACGCTTGGACGTTCCTTTGGCGGAGCTGCTCCGCGGTATCTAGCGCTTGCTTTTGAGCCTGTTGCTGGCGATTTTTTGCGTCAAGTGACACCATAGTTGCTTCATGCATCGGCGGGCTAATAGGCGTGTACTCGTCATCGAGGATGACAACGACATCCGCAGGCTGATAACGGAGTCCCTCCGTGGCGCGGGTCTCGACGTCGTTGCCGCAATAGACGCGAGCCAGGCGCTGCGGACGGCCCTTGCGCGGAAGCCCGCCGCAGTCGTTCTCGACATCGGGTTACCGGACTACGACGGCACCCAGTTCATCGCTCGATGGCGCGAGCGTCGACCGGACGCGAATGAGGTACCGATCCTGATCGTCAGCGGGCGCGCGGATCGTCGGGAGATCGCGAGCCTTCTCGGCGCCGCGTATGTCTGCGGAAAGCCGTTCATCGTCGACGAGCTCGTCGATCAAGTGGAGCGCGCCGTCCTGAACTAATCGGTCCGAGGCCGCTATCGCGGCCGGGCGGCGCGTTCGAGCCGCGGTCAATGCTCTCCTCCCGGACGTACAGCGTCACCGTCAGCGTGGTCTGGTCATTCGACGTCGCCCACGGCGAGGAAACGCATCTCTTTCGACTGCGGGATCGAGCCAATGAAAAACAGGGAGCCAGTGAGCCGCCCGGGATTCGAACCCGGAACCAAGGGATTAAAAGTCCCCTGCTCTACCGTTGAGCTAGCGGCCCGAGGGGTGCATCAAGTTTAGGCGCGCATACTCCCGCGAATGCCGCTCGTGTTCGCGTGCATCGCCCCTCACGGATCGATCGCCATCCCGGAGGCCAAGCCCAAGGACCGGCCAACGCTCGCAAACGCGACGACCGCGGGGATGCGGGAGCTGGGTCGCCGCTTTGCCGCGGCAGAACCGGATGTATCCATCGTGCTGACCCCTCACAACATCCACGTCGAGGGCGCCATGGCCGTCGTCGACGCGGCGGCCGTCTCGGGAGATCTGGTGCAGTGGGGGAGTCCGATCTCGCTGCGCATCCCGGTGGACCGCGAGATCGCGCTTGCGGTTCGCGACGCGATCCGCGCGGCTGGGATCCCCGTCGTAGCGGTGAGCTACGGCGCGAACGACCCCGCGTCAGCGGTCTTTCCGATGGACTGGGCGGTGCTCATCCCGGCGCACTTCATGGGCGGGCGCACCGAACCGCAGGTCCCCATCGCCGTCGTCGCGCCGGCACGCGATCTTGCGGACGATGTCCACGTACGAGCGGGCGAGGCGATCGGTCGCGCGGCCGCGGCATCCACGAAGCGGATCGCGCTCATCGCGAGCTGCGACCACGGGCACGGGCACGACGCGAAGGGGCCGTACGGCTTCACGCCGAAGTCGCAGGAGTTCGACGAAGCGGTGGTTGGCGTGATCCGTAATGGCGACGGCCTGCGCTTCTCAGGCCTCGGATCGACCTTCGCACGCGAGGCGAAGGCCGACAGCTATTGGCAGATGCTGATGCTCGAGGGCGCGCTCGGTGAGGAGGGCTGGAAGGGTGAGCTCCTCTCCTACGAAGCCCCGACCTATTTCGGAATGCTCTGTGCCGCGTATGCCAAGCGAGCGAGCCAGGGCTCGTCGGACTTCCGTCGCAGCAGGGGGGCTACCTAGAATCGCGTCCCCGTGACCGCGCTCGAGCTCGTCTCCCGGCTGACGGAGCTGATCTACGTGCTCATCTTCCTCTTGGTCGTGTGGACGGCTGTTCGGCGACGGACGCGGACGAGCGTCGACATCGCCCTCTTTTTCGGTGCGATCGCGGCGTTCATCGTCGAGTCTCGCATCGTGACGACCCTCGGCCTGCAGCAGGTCGAGCTTGTCAACGACGTCGTGACAATCCTCGTCATCGCGATGCCGTACTTGTTGCTGCGCTTGGTCGACGATTTCTCGACGGTCCCCCTCATCGCGAGCCGCTTAGCCGAAGCCGGTCTGATCTTCGCGGCGATCGGCTTCCTCGCGACGACGGGCCAACCGCCGACACCGATCGTGGTCGTGATCGTGGTGTATTTCGCCGCGCTCGCTCTGTATTGCGCCGTCAAGTTCATTCGAGCCGCACGACTGTCTTCCGGCGTGACGCGACGACGTCTCGAGTCCGTCGCCGCCGGGACTCTCCTCCTCGGGCTCACGATTTTCGTCGCGGGTCTCTCTCCGCTCCTGCCGTGGGCGGCCGGCCTGCTGGACGGACTCGTTCAAGTGCTCGCCCTCGGCTCGGCGGTTGCCTACGTTGTGGGATTCGCTCCGCCGCCGATTCTGCGGCGGGCCTGGCAGGAGCCCGAGCTGCGGGCGTTCCTGAGTCACGCGGCGAGCCTCCCGCGCCTTCCGGACACGGCCTCCATCGTGCGCGCGCTTCAGGACGGAGCCGGTTCGACGCTCGGCGCGCGCGCGACGATCGGCCTCTACGACCGGGAGGCCAACAAGCTCCGCTTTCAGGATTCGCACGGCGTGCTGCCGAACGAGATCGGACCGAGCGACTATCTCGTCTGGCGGGCGTTCGAAGCGCAACATCCTCGGTATTACCCGGACGCCGCCCGAGCTCACCCTGCGCTCGCGGAGTCCTACCGGGAGCACGGCGTGCGCTCCCTGCTCATCGCGCCGATTTCCGCCGCCGCCGAGCGCCTCGGGGCGCTCGAGGCGTACACCGACCACGAGCCCGTGTTCAGCGAGGACGATCTCGATCTCGTACGCCTGCTCGCGGACCAAGCCGCGGTCATCCTTGAAAGCCGCAGCCTGATCGACGAAGCGGCACGCGTGAGGGCGCTCGAGGAGGCAGCGCGTCTGAAGGAGGACTTTATCTCGGCGGCCGCGCACGACCTGAAGACCCCACTCACAACACTCGTGGCCCAGGCGCAGTTCCTCGAGCGTCGCGCTGTGAACGAACCGGCCGCGCCCGCGGACCTCACCGGAATCCGGCGCATCGTCCTCGAGGCGAGACGCCTCTCGGCGCTCGTCGTCGAGCTCTTGGACGCCTCGCGCCTCGAGCAGGGCAAGCTCGTCGGCGAGCGCGAGCCGGTCGATCTCGTGGAGCTCGCGCGTGACGTCGCGCGTCGTGAGAGCTATCAGGGCCGGCGGATCACGGTGTCGGCCGACGTGCCGGTGGTGGGCAGCTACGACCCGCGCCGGATCGGGCAGGTCATCGAAAACCTCGTCGAGAATGCCGTGAAGTACAGCCCGGACGAGAGCGAGGTCCGCGTCGCCATCGCGGAGCGGGATGGCCAGGTGCTGATCGACGTCACCGATCAGGGGATCGGGATCCCGGCAGGCGACCTACCCCGGATATTCGAACGCTTTCACCGTGCCGCGAACGTGGACGACCGCCGCTTCGCAGGGATGGGTCTCGGCCTCTTTATTTGCAAAGGCATCGTGGAGCAACATGGGGGCCGCATCTGGGTGGAAAGTCGGGTTGGCGCCGGCAGCACCTTCCACGTGGTGCTCCCTCTTGGGGCCCCGTCAGAGACGCCTACCCCCGGGGGGCCGGCCTGAGCCGCATCCTCGTGGTGGACGATGATCCATCCATCGTCGCGGTCATCACCGACATTCTCAGCGCCGAGGGCCACGAGGTCGTCTCCGCCGAGAACGGGCAGGAAGCGCTCGCGAAGGTGAACGGCGAGGCGCTCGTCCTGCTCGACATGCGCATGCCGGTCCTCGACGGCTGGGGCTTCGCCAGCCGCTTCCGCGCTTCGGGGAAGCGCTCTCCGATCATCGTGATGACCGCTGCCGAGAATGCGCGCCGCTGGGCCGAGGAGATCGGGGCGGACGGCTACCTGGCCAAGCCGTTCGAGATCGACGCGCTCATTGCCGCGGTGGAGCGGCACGCCACAAGACCACACTGATCAGCGCGCCGGCCGCGAGGGTGCCCAGCGCGACCGCACGGATGACCTCGAGCTGGCCCTGGAACGCGAACCACGGCGGCGTGAGCACGAGCACGTGAGCTGACCAGTACGCGACCGCCATGGCGTTGGCGACGATCCACGTCCGTCGCGTACGAGAACGCAGATGCGGCGTCAGGATGGCGATGCCGGCGCCCGCTTCGAGCAGGTGTCCGATCCCGGAGGCGAACTGCGTCTCCGTGGGATCCGGGATCGTGTCGTGGAACCGGACAAGTATTTCGGTTGCGAGCAAGAGGCTGCCCACGCCGAAGTAGACAAGCAGCATTGCGAGAGGCGGCGCGACGACGCGCATGATCGGAGCGCTCCGCGGGAACATCGAGACCGCAACCGCGCCAAGAACCAGCCCGGTCGTCATCACCGTGCTCGAGCTGATGAAGAGATACGGGTTGCCGAGAACGTAGGCGATGAGCCCCGCGAGATCGGTCGCGGTCGGGACGAGTGATGCGTGCATCTCTGAATCTCAACGCGCGCGATCTCGCGAAGGGCTCGGCTGCTTGGCCGCTCAGGGGCGCTCCGGCGCGAACAGATCGGTCTCACTTCGCTTCCTGTCGCGGACGAGATCCGCGATGAGCTCGCCGGTCGCTGTCGCGAAGGCCATGCCGTGGCCCGTGAATCCCGCATTCACGAACACGCCGCCGTCGAGCCGACCGACGTATGGGAGCGCATCGTGCGAAAAGCCCATCGTGCCCGCCCAGCGGTGCGTGACCTTTGCCTCGGGGCTGCGCTCGCGAACGAATCGCTCGAGCTGATCCTGGATCCGCCGGGTCGTGCGCTCGTCTTCGCCGATCTCCTCGTCCGCGGCGGTGTCCCGCCACCCGCCGACGAGCAGACGACCATCGGCGCGCTGGCGCCAGTAGCGGTAGCCGCGGTTCGCGTAGGCCGGCCGCTCGAACACGCGGCGTGCGACGGGCCTGGTCGCGAGCATCTGGCCCCGCACCGGGCGGACGCGGAGGGGTACGAGGTGCCGCGAGTACGCGTTGACGCAGACGACGAGGGCGCCTGCCCGCACGCGAGCGCGCTCGGTTCGGACCTCCCCGTTCGCGACGCTGGTGGCACGCGTTCCGTCATGGATCCGGGCGCCGGCTGCGACCGCCGCCGCGGCGAGCCCTCGCACGTAGCGCACGGGGTGAAACTCGCCGTCGTCCTCGTAGACCGCGGCGCGGTTGTTCGGAACGAGGCGGACGCGGACGGACTCCTTCTTCAGCCGCTCGGCGCTCTCGCGCACCTCGGTCCACTCCTCGTCGTCACCCGCGATCTGTTCCGAACCGTTCCAGGCGAGGTCGCACGCAATCCGTTCCCGGGCGACGATCTTGCGCACGAGCTCCTGGTTGTGTCTTGTGAAGCGCCAGATGCGCAGCGCGCGGCCCTCTCCGTAACGGCGGCTCGCCGCGACGAAATTCTCAGCGACGCCGGCGAGGAGAAACCCGGCGTTCCGTCCGCTCGCGGATTCGGCGACGTTGCGAGCCTCGAGAACGACCGTTTTCACGCCCGCGCGTGCGAGGTGATACGCGGTGGCGATGCCCGCGATGCCGGCGCCGACGATCACGACGTCCGCCGCGGTGTCCTCGTCGAGCGGCGGATACTGATCCGGCGGGACTTCGTCGAGCCAGAGGCTCGTCACGCCCTGGGCGTAGGCAGCGTCGAGGGGGCGAGGTCCGGCGGCGGCGCGAAGACGAAGCGGTACGAGAGCCCAGCGATCGCGGCCCCCACGAGCGGACCGATGAAATACACGTACCAGTGGTCGTAGAACCCAGCCGGGACGGCGGTCCCGAACCAGCGCGCGGGGTTCATCGCGGCGCCGGTGATCGGGCCGCCGGCCAGGATATCGGCTGCCACCATCAGGCCGATGCCGAAGCCGCCGATGCGTGGCGCGAGCGGCGACACCACGGTCCCGAAGACCGCCCAGAGCAGGAAGATCGTCAGGATCGCCTCGACCACGATCCCGGTCAGGTCGGTCACGTTCGGACCGAGCCCCGGAGTTCCGACGTGCGTGCGAGAAAGCGCGGTCGGATCGAAGTCGAAGGCATAGCGCAGCGCGAACCCCGCGATCAGGGCGCCGACGGCCTGCGCGGCCCAATACGTCGGGACGCGGGCCCAGGGATGCCTGCCCGCGATCGCCAGGCCGAAGGTGACCGCGGGGTTGAACTGACCGCCGGAGAGCGCGCCGAATGCGGACACCGCGACCGACAGCCCGAAGCCGTGCGCGAGCGCGATCGCGACGAGGTTGTCGCCGCCCGTCGCGACGATCGCGCCGGCGCCGACGAAGAAGAAGAGGAACGTGCCGGCGACCTCGGCAAGCAGCGCGCGGACGTGACCGGTCATGCGGCGGCTATTCTGCACACGTGGCCGACTTCCGCCCCGTCGAGGCGAACAAAGGGCACATCCTCATGATCCATCCCGGGTCGGCCGACACGCCCGTCGTAGATGCCAACGCGGAATGGGTCGAGATCATCGCCGACATTTCGAGCGACTTCGCGAACTGGCGACTGCAGCACCTGCGCGGTCTCTGGAAGCCCGAGGTCGCCAAGCCCGTCGAGTGGGAATGGGTCTACACCTGGGGCTCTCCGGCGTTCGTCAAGGCCGGCGAGATCTACAGAATTCACTCCGGTTCGAGGGCGCGCGCCGCAACGCACCCGCTCGCTGACGACCTGGCTCCGGGCCGCAAACACGTATACGCCGCCGGCCCGATCGGCGCGGCGAAGCTCATTTGGAAGCGAGGCGACTACGTCCGGCTCGTTGATGCATTCGGAACAGTCATCGACGAGGTCGTCGTGTGGCCGGAGGAGAAGCAGCCGGAAGCGAAGCCTGCGGAGACGAGAGCCGCGCGCTAGCCGTATCTCGCCGCGGGTCCTGCCCCGGCTCGGGGTCGCGCCCTCGCCGCACCCTCCCCACCTTCCGCGTCGTTCGCTTCGCTCACTCCGCGGGGTGGGTCCCCGGGGAACCCGCGGCTCGTGCACAACCCGCTCGCTGGTGTCACCCGCAGCGCATCGGGGCTAGCTCGGCCGAATCTCCTTGTGGTCCGTTGCGATCTTTCGGATCACGTCTTCAAGCACGGTCACTCCGATCCCGGGCTTCATCGGAACGAGCATCGTCCCGTCGTTCTGGACAGTGAAGGGCTCGCCGATGATTTCGGTCGCGAAGTAGCGCGCCGAGGCGGACACGTCGCCCGGCAGGCGGAAGTTCGGCAGAGACGCGAGATGCACGTTGTGCGCGCGCCCTATTCCCATCTCGAGCATCCCGCCACACCACACCGGGATGTTGTGCGAGGCGCACACGTCGTGGACGCGCTTGGCCGCCGCGAGGCCGCCGACGCGACCGGCCTTGATGTTGATGACCTTCGTCGCGCCGATCTCGATCGCCTTGCGGGCGTCCTCGCTCGTGTGGATCGACTCGTCGAGGCAGACCGGCGTCGTGATCTGACGCTGCAACGTGGCGTGATCGATGAGGTCGTCGTGGGCGAGCGGCTGCTCGATCATCGTCGGCTTCGTCGGATCGATCCGCTTGAAGAGCCCGACGTCCTTGAGCGTGTACGCGGAGTTCGCATCGAGCATGAACGCGAGGTCGGGGAAGTTCTTCCGCGTCGCTTCGGCGATCTTGACCTCGAGCCCCGGCTTGATCTTGAGCTTCACCCGCTGGTAGCCACCCTGCAGCTCGCGCCGGATCGTGTCCATCAATGCGTCGATCGAAGGTTGAATTCCGATCGCGACGCCGCAGAGGATCCGGTCGCGCGTTCCGCCGAGGAGCGCCGAGAGCGGCTTGTTCGCGCGTTTGGCGAAGAGGTCCCAGACGGCCATTTCAACGGTCGCCTTCGCCATGCGGTGCTCGCGGATCCAGCCGAGTTTTCGGTCGACGTCCTCTGCCGACGCGAGGTCAGCCTTGAGGAGCTCCGGCAGGATGAACTCTTCGAGCGCATAGAGGACTGTTCCCCAGGTCTCGCCCGAGTACCAGGGAAGCTCGCCCGCAACGCTTTCGCCCCAGCCGACGGCGCCCTCCGACTCGACGCGGCAGAGCACGCGCGTCATGTGCGTCTCCCGCGCGCCGCTCGTCTCGTACGCGTTCTTCAGCGGGAGCCGAACGACGAAGAGCTCGACGCGCTCCAGCTTCATGCGTCGTCCGTGTCGAGGGTGAGGTCGCGGCGTGGCTGCGGCACCAGGAGGTACGCGCCGCGGCCGTCGGCCCCACGAAAAAACTCGACCGCAGCGTAGCCCTCAGCGAACGCGCGCTCGAACGCGCCGCGTCCGGCGAGGCGCCATTCGAGGGCCAGCTTCGGGTCGCGCGCCTTCAGTTCCTGGAACGTGCGCGGGATCTCGAGGAGGAGATGCGATGCGCTCTTCGTGTCGCTGAGCCGGCCCGGACGGTCACCCTCCGCGCGCAGCAAGTACCTGATGCCTTCGTGCTCGGCATCCTCGAGCGACGGCGGGCGGTCCTCCCCGCGAAGGCGCTTGTAGGTGCGGTCATGGCCGATCGGCCACTCGACGTAGATGCGATCCGACGGAAGTCCCTGATTCAGCTTGTCCGGCATCGCGCCGTAGAAGTCACGGTAATAGGTGCGCGTGTATGCGCCGAGCTTCCCGAAGTTGAAGCGCGCGTTGCGTGCCTCGAGCGGGTCCATCGTCCACGCGACGATCTCGATGCCCTGATCGAGGCAGTGGTCACGCTGCGCCTCCTTCAGCTGCTGCGCGAGGCCGCTGCCGCGGTATGGCTCCCGGACCGCGAGCATGTGCGAATGGTGCCGGAAGTGGTAGTCGTGGATGCCAAGGAATCCGAACACGAAGCCGGCGGGCACCGGATCTTCCGCGGCGTACCCGCACGCGACGAACCCGCCGTTGTGCACGACGGCGAGCATGAGCTGCGGCGGTACGATGACGTCCCCGCTCCACGTCCCTTCCTGAAGGGCGACGGTCGCCGCACAGCCGGTAATGTCGTGGGCCACTTCGATGCGGAACTCGGGCATGTATAGGGAGTATCGGCTAGCATCCCGCCCGTGCCGACGACGAGCATCGACTTTCTGAAGCGGGTCTCCATGTTCGAGGACCTCGACCAGCGGTCACTCGAAGCGATCGCCAACGCTGCCGTCGAGCAGCGGTACGAAACCGGGCAGGAGATCGTCCGCCAGGGCGACACCGGCGTCGGCGCGTTCATCATCCGGTCGGGCAAGGTGGACATCGTCCAGGATCGCGAAGGCAAGGAGCAGAAGATCGCCACGCTCGGGCCCGGCGATGTTTTCGGCGAGATGGCCCTCCTCGACGAGTTCCCGCGCTCGGCGACCGCTCGTGCGGTCGAGCCGACCACCGCGCTCGGGATCCAGCGCTGGCACTTCCGGGGAATCCTCGAGAGCCACCCACAGATCGCCCTCGCGCTCTTGCCGATGCTGACGCGTCGGATCCGCAACGCCGAGGGCAGGTCGCCCGAGGCCGTCCGGCACTAGACCCGCGGGCTAACGCTCGAGAACGACGATCGAGTAGGTACCCGTCGCGTCGGTGCGATCTGAATCCACGCGGATGTAGTAGGCGCCCGCGTCTCTGGCGTTGTAGGTCGCGCGCGCGACCCGCGGGGCTGCGTCGCTTGCCTCGTCGAGCACCTGTCCCGTGCTGCTCAAGATGGCGACGGTTCCGCGCGGGAGCGTGCCGAAATGGAGCTCGACGACGATGTTCGTGTTGGCCGGCACGTTCACGCGGAACATGTCGATGTCTCCTGCGGGCGCGAGGGTGCCCGTCCGCGTGCCCGGTGTGATGAGCGTCGCGGTCGCGATCGTGTTGCCATAGTCGTCCGTCGCTGGCCCGCCGCCCGCCCGGTCGCGATTACTAAGAGCGGAGAGAACTAACAAGAGCACGACTGCCGCGCCGGCGATGACGATCGTGCGTCGCCTTCTCCACCTTGAAGCACGTTTCGGCGTTGTCGACACCGAGAGTGACGGCTGGGCCGGCGGCAGACGCGACTCCAATGGCGGCTCAACCGCCGAGAGCCCCCGCCCGCCGCGGGAGCCCGGCCCGCTCGAGGGCTGGGCTCCGGCGGGTAGAGAGGGTTTCGGCGGTTGAGCCGCTGCAGCGAGTGGTTGATCTGGTGCCGCGAGCGGTGGAGCCGGTGCGGGCGTAGGCGGTTGGGACGGCGAAGACGTCGCCGCTCCGGAGAGCGCGCGCACGAAGTCGCCGACGCGTGCGAATCGCTCCGCGGGCTTCTTGGCGAGTCCTCGGAGCAAGGCCGCCTCGACGTTCGGCGCGAGAGGAACGCCGATCGCGGTCGGAACGGGAACGGGTTTGTGGACGTGCGCCATGAGCGCGGACAGCGGATTCTCGGATGGGAACGGATGTTGGCCAACGAGCATCTGGTAGGCGACGATCGCCATCGCGTACTGGTCCGCGGCCGGACCCGCGGACTCGGCCCCACTCGCGCACTCCGGGGCGATGTACTCCGCCGTTCCCATGAGCGCGCCCGCCTGAGTCACGCCTGAGCCGGGGCCGATGATCTTGGCGAGGCCAAAGTCCGTCAGAACGGGCGTGCCCTCGTGCGTGAGAAGGATGTTCTGCGGCTTGATGTCACGATGGACGACCCCGCGTGCGTGCGCGTAGTCGAGGGCGGAAGCCATCGGCGTCAGGATGGTGAGCGCGTAGTCGAGAGGCAGCGGAGCACCGAGCTGATCGGCGAGCGTTCCACCGTCGATGAAGTCCGAGACGAGGTACGCGAGGTCGCCGCTCGTCGAAAAGTCGTACGCCGTGACGATGTTCGGGTGCCGCAGCTTCCCGATCGCACGCGCCTCGAGGGCGAAACGCTCCGCGAAGCTCGGATCGCCCGCCGTTTGCGGCGGCAGCACTTTGATCGCGACGTAGCGCCCGAGCGCGGGCTGGTAGGCCTTGTACACCGACCCCATGCCACCGGCGCCGACCTTCTCGATGATCTGGTAGTTGCCAAGCGTCGACCCCGGGACGAGTGTCACGAAAGAGCGTCCACGCGAAATGCCTCGACGGCCGCACGGCGTCCCTTGAGCTCGAGCGGGCCGAGTGCCGTCGCGCGGACGCCCCCACCGGCCGCGGCAAGAGCCACGGCGGAGCAGATCACCTCGCCCGCTTTGGCATGACCCTGCAGGCGTGCCGCGACGTTGACCGTGTCGCCGATCGCCGTGAAGTTCTGGTACTCGCTCGAGCCAAGATTCCCGACCATCGCCTCGCCGGTGTGCACGCCGACGCCGTAGCCGAGATCGGTCCCCGCCTGACGCGCGGCGCGTTGCAGCGCGAGGGCGCCTTCGAGCGCCATCCGTGCGTGATGGGCCTGCGGCTCCGGTGCGTTCCAGAGCGCGAGGATCGCATCGCCTGCGAACCGGTCGATGACCGCGCCTGAATCGCGCAACGCCTTCGACGCCACGCCGTGATACCGCAGCAGCAGCGCGGCGACCTTGTCGGGGGCGAGATCCTCGGCGAGCTGGGTGTACCCGCGCACGTCGGCGTGAAGAACGCTCACGGTCTGCGTCTGACCACCGACATCGACGAACGATGGTCGCGCATCGACCATGTCCGCCACGGTGTCACCGAGGTAGCGTTTCAACGCGTCGCGGAGCCTCGCCTCACGCTCCGCAAGCTGCTCGAGCCGCGGTGACGAGGTGTCTTCGTCGGCGACGAACACGATCCCGCTCACATTCCCGTCGTCGTCGCGGACCGGTCCCGCCGTGGCTCGAAGCTTCGCGCGCCGGCCGCCGGGCAACGTGGCCTCGATCGCCTTCACCTCGCCGCTCTGACCCGCTTTGAGGACGAGCGCGAAGACGCGCTGCGACAGCGAAGGCCCGAACACTTCCGTGTAGGACCTGCCGAGCGCGCTCGCCTCGGTCGTGGAAAGGAGCCGTTCGGCGTTCGCGTTGAGCGACCGGATCCGCCCCTCGATGTCCATCACGACGACCGATGACGGATTGAACTGGAGGAGCGCGAAGCTGAGGCTCACCGGCCTACGCTAGCCTCTCGCGCGGTGGCGAAGCTTGTCGAATGCGTCCCGAATGTGAGTGAAGGTCGGCGCGGCGACGTGATCGACCGCATGGCCGACGCGATCCGCGCGACCGAAGGCGTTCGCCTCCTGGATCGCACGAGCGACGTCGATCACAACCGGTCCGTCTTCACCTACGCCGGCGAGCCCGACGCGGTCGTGCGAGCGACGCACACGCTCATTGATCAGGCCTACCGCGACGTCGACATGAACACCCACAAGGGCGAGCACCCGCGGCTCGGCGCGGTCGACGTCGTGCCGTTCGTCCCGCTCGCGGGGATGACGATGGAGGAGTGCGTGGACCTCGCGCACCGGTTCGGGCGCGACGTGGCGACGCGCCACCAGGTACCGGTCTACTTCTACGCGAAGGCGGCGATGCGGCCGGAGCGCGTTCGCCTCCCCGACATCCGCAAGCCCGAGTACGAAGGCCTCGCCGTACTTCTGGACACGACCCACGTCCCGGACGCGGGCCCGAAGCGCCTTCATCCGACCGCCGGTGCGATCGTCGTCGGCGCCCGCCCGTTCCTCATCGCGTTCAACATCGAGCTCGAGTCGACCGATCTGAAGCTCGCGCAACGGATCGCCAAGGAGATCCGCGAATCGTCGGGCGGTCTGCCTGCGGTGCAGGCGAAGGGTTTCATGCTCACCGACCCGCCGCGTGTCCAGGTCTCGATGAACCTTCTCGACCACACCGTGACCTCTCTCGCGACCGTCTGGCAGGAGGTCGAGACGCGCGCCAGTGCGGCCGGAGTCAAGGTGCTGCGCGGTGAGCTGATCGGTTTGATCCCGCTCGACGCGGTGCTCCAGGTCGCCGCCGGCTCTCTGGGGCTCGACGCGTTCACGCGCGACCGCGTCATCGAGAGCCACTTCCTCGAATGACCGCGGCGGACCTCGTCCTTCACGGCGCGCGCCTCCTCACGCTGGCGCCGCTCCGGGACGAGCGTCCGCGCGTCGGCCCGGCTGCGGGAGACGTCGGGGCGGTCACGGATGGCTTCGTCGCCGCGCGCGACGGCGCGATCGTCGCAACGGGGCACGGCGCCGCGCTCCGGACGGTCGAGCGGGTGGAGGACGCGGTCGACGTCGATGTCCACGGCCGGGTGGTCATGTCAGGGTTCGTCGACCCGCACACGCATCTCTGCTACGCGGGCGAACGGTGGGAAGAGTTCGCGACCCGCCGGAGCGGCGCCGACTACCTCGCGGTGCTCGCGGCAGGCGGAGGGATCCACGCGACGGTGCGCGCGACGCGCGAAGCGACGGACGATCAGCTCCTCACGCTATTGATGCGGCGGATCGGCGACGCCGTCGAGCTTGGGACGACGACGATCGAGGTGAAGAGCGGGTATGGCCTCGAGCCTGACGAAGAATTGCGGCAGCTCCGCCTGCTCGCTCGCGCGAAGGCGGACGCGCCCATCGACGTGGCCGTCACGTACCTCGCCGCCCACGCGCTGCCGGCGCCCTACAGCGACGATCGCAAGCGTTTCATCCGTGAGGCGACGAACGCGATCGCGGCGATCGTCAACGAGAGCCTCGCCGAGGCGATCGATGCGTTCGTCGAGAAGGGCGTGTTCGATGTGGAAGACGTGCGTCCTCTCTTTAATGCCGCGAGGAAGGCCGGGCTCGCGGTAACGATGCACGCCGATCAGCTGAACGATGTCGGCGCGTCGGCGTTCGCTGCGCGGATGCATGCCCGCTCGGCGGATCACGTCGCGAACGCCTCGGCGGACGGGATCCGCGCTCTTGCCCGCGCCGAGATTCCGGCGGTGCTCCTGCCGGGGAGCGCGTTCTTCGTGGGCTACGCGCCGCCCGATGCGCGCCGATTCCTCGCGGCACGTGTCCCGGTCGCACTCGCGTCCGACCACAACCCGGGTACGTCGCCGCTGGAAGGGATGCCGACCGCCATCGCCCTCGGCGTCACGCTGTGTGGCCTCACTCCGCATGAGGCGATCGTCGCGGCGACGATCAACGCCGCGCACGCGCTCGGTCGCGGCGGCCAGGTCGGCGCGCTCGTGCCCGGACGCCGCGCGGACATCGTGGTGCTCGACACCGACGACGAGCGGGAGCTGGCGTACCGCATGGGCGCGCCGCTCATCGCCGAGGTGTATGCGGCGGGGCGGCGTGTCGCCTAGCGAGGAATAAACTTCGCGCCGTGGCAGACCCGCGCGTCGAACGGCTCCGCTCCGTGCCGCTGTTCGGTGGCTGCAACGAGAAGGAGCTCGCCTTCATCGCTTCCCGCACCGATGAGGTCGATCTCCCCGCCGGGAAGGTCCTGACCGAGAAGGGGAAGAGCGGCGGCGACTTCTTCATCATTCTCCAGGGCCAGGCCGAGGTGGACGCGGATCGGGGCAAACGAACGCTCGGTCCGGGCGATTTCTTCGGCGAGATCGCGCTCATCGACAACGGACCTCGGACCGCGACCGTGAAAGCCACGACGGCGATGCGTTGCCTTGTCCTTGGCAACGAACAGTTCCGCGACGTGCTCCATCAGAACGGCGAGATCGCGGTCAAGATCCTGCGCGCGGTCACCGAGCGCCTCCGCGCAGCCACCGCTCTGTCCACCGGGTAGCTTCACCCGATGCGGGTGAAGCGCATCGGGTAGTCGTGAAGGCGCTCGACACCGGTCTTCGTGATGCGCACGGTCTCGCCGACCTGCAAGCCGACCCTGCCAGAGCTATCGGTCACGACGTTCGGCTGAACTGCGACGACCATGTTTTCGCGGAAGACGAAGTCCTCGCGCCAGTCGCCCCGTTTCGTGGCTCGGGTCTGGATGATCGGCGGCAGCTGGCTCGTGCCGTGGAGCAGGTCGTCGTAGATCGTGAAGCCCCGCTCGTGGATCACGTCGGCGGCGTCCAACACCTGAGCCACCGTGGCGCCGTCGTGCAGCACGTCGACGATCCGCCGATACGCCTCGACGGCGACGTCATGCAGCCTCACGTACTGATCAGTCGGGTCCGCGCCGATCGCATACGCGCGGTGGATCTGGCCGGCATAACCCCACCACTCCGCGCCGATCTCGGTGATGAGGACGTCGCCTTTCTCGATGACGCGACGAGACGGGATCTGCGACGGCACGCCGATCTCGGGCGCTCGCATCGGCGTCGTCGCCACGAAGTGGATGGCGTTGACCGCACCCTCGCGCAGGTAGGCGCCCTCGACGATTGCGGCGAGCTCGTGCTCGTGCAGCCCAGGGCGGACCTCGCGCTCGAGTGCGCGCATCGCCTGGTCGGTCAGGCGTGCCCCGAGCCGAAGACGGTCGAGCTCCTCTGCGCTCTTGATCGTCCTGAGGTCGCGAAGGAGAGGTGAAGCGTCGACGTAGCCGATCCCCGGAGGCAGCACCTTCAACCGGTCGGCGATCCGCCACGGCCACGGACCCGCCAGCCCCACGACGCCTTCGTGGATCGGCACGGCCTCGAGGACCGAGGCGAGGGTCTCGGCTGGGGATGTCCCGGCCCAACGGACATCGCTCGTCACCGCGACGCGCTGAGCATTCGGCACGTGGTTGTAGAGCTGGACGAGCAGCGTCGGGGGACGATGTCGAGGCACGACCAGGAACGACTCGCGAGTCCCTGGCCAGTTGCAGAGGTACTGAATCTCGGGGGCTCGGCCCGCCCCGTAGAGGAGGAGCGCGTCGAGGTCCTGCTCGTCCATCTTCGCGCGGACTGCGCCGAGACGGCGCACGAACTCCGCGTCGGAGAACGACGGGTATCGGTCCGGCTGCGGCATCGCCCGTACAGTACGGACCGGCCTGTACGATGCGCGTGCGGCGTGCACGCCTTGAGGACGCGCCTAACGGCGCCTCCGGAGAGGGTCGCAGGGATACCTCCCTGCGACAGGTAAGGAGGTATCGCGACCGCATGACTGATCGCGTGGCGATCTACCCAGGTTCATTCGACCCGCCCACCAACGGGCATGTCGACATCGTCGAGCGCTCGGCCCGCCTGTTCGACCGCGTGGTCGTCGGTGTCGGGCGAAACCTCGCGAAGAAGACGGTCTTCACCGCGGACGAGCGCATCGAGCTGATGCGCGAGGCGTGCGCGAGCTACCGGAACGTGGAAGTCCGCGCCTTCGATGGGCTGCAGGTGGAGTTCGCGCGCGCCTGCGGCGCGAGCTTCATCGTCCGCGGGATCCGCGCGCTCTCGGACTTCGAGTTCGAGTTCGAGATGGCGATCATGAACCGCTCGCTCGCCTCGGAGATCGAGATGGTCTACCTCATGACCGCGCCGGAGTACCTCTTCATCTCCGCCTCACGGGTGAAGGAGCTCGCCGCGTTCGGCGCTCCGATCGACGCGTACGTGCCGGCGAACGTCGCGAAGCGCCTGAAAGCGATGGGAAAGCGCGGCATGCGAACGGGTGCGACGGAAGCGAAGGACTAGTGACCACCCTGCTCGCAGCAGACGTCGGGAACACGAACGTCGTGCTCGGCGCGTACGACGGAGCCAAGCTGCTCTCGACCTGGCGCACCGCGACGCGGCAGGATCAGACGGAAGACGAGCTCGCCGTGATGGTCGACGCCCTGCTCGGTCGCGAAGATCTCTCGCTCGACGACGTTGACGCGCTCGTGCTCGGCTCGGTCGTTCCGCCGCTCACGGCATCCTTCACGCGGCTCGCGGAGCGCTACCTCGACCGTCCCGCGCTCGTCATCGGCCCCGGAGTGAAGACCGGGGTGCGGCTCCGGGTCGACAACCCGTCGGAGGTCGGCGCGGATCGCATCGCGAACACGCTCGCCGCCCACCGCCGGTACGGCGGTCCGGCGATCGTCGTGGACTTCGGCACCACGACGAACTTCGATGTCGTGAGCGCCGAAGGCGACTTTCTGGGCGGGGCCTTCGCGCCGGGTCTCGAGGTGTCGGCCGAATCGCTCTTCGGGCGCGCCGCCCGACTCTTTCGCGTCCCGCTCACGCCACCCGCGAACGCGATCGGCAAGAACACCGCCGACTGCCTCCGCTCGGGGATCGTGTTTGGCTACGTCGGGCTGGTCGAGGGCCTTCTCGTGCGGCTCATCACGGAGCTTGGCGCCACAACGCCGCACGTTGTCGCGACCGGCGGTCTCGCCGCGACGATCGCGCCGCTCGCGAAGGGCATCGAGCGCGTCGACGAGGACCTGACCCTCGAAGGGCTCCGCCTCCTGTGGGAGCTCAACGCATGACGCGCGTCGCCGGACGTTTCGTCGTTCTTGCGGTGACCGGGTCGATCGCGGTCTACAAGATGGTCGAGCTCGCCCGTCATCTGGTGCAGTCGGGGGCGACGGTGCAGGTGATCATGACGAAGAGCGCAGCCGAGTTCGTCACTCCTCTGACATTCCAGGCGCTGACGCATCGTGCCGTCGAGATCGAGATGTTCTCGATGCAGGACGAGCGTGCCGCGGGCCACGTCGCCATGGGGCGCCAGGCGGATGTCGTCGTCGTCGCGCCAGCAACCGCGCACGTGCTCGCGCGCCTCGCGCATGGATTCTCGGACGACCTCGTCGCGACCACCGTGCTCGCGACGTCGGCGCCGGTCATCGTCGCGCCCGCCATGGAAACGCACATGTGGCAGAACGCGGCGACCCAGGCAAACGTCGCTGCGCTTCGAGCACGAGGTGCTCGCGTCATCGACCCCGAAACCGGACCCCTCGCGTCCGGCGACGTCGGTCCTGGCCGGCTCGCCTCGCTGGAGAGCATCGAAGCTGCGATCGATGAGGCGCTTAGCGCGTCGCAGGGGCTCGCGGGACGATCGGTCGTCGTGACCGCCGGTCCGACGCTCGAGGCGATCGACCCCGTGCGCTTCATCTCGAACCGCTCGAGCGGAAAAATGGGCTACGCGATAGCGGCCGCGGCGCGCGATGCGGGCGCGGAGGTGATCCTCATTACCGGCCCGACGGCACTTGTGCCCCCAGCCGGCGTGCGGGTCTTTCCGGTGGAGAGCGCGGACGACATGAAGGACGCGATCCTCGCGCAGCTACCGCGCGCGGACGTCGTGATCATGGCGGCCGCCGTCGCCGACTACCGCCCCGTCGAACGTTTGACCACGAAGCTCAAGAAGAAAGATCTGGGCAACGAAATGATCGTCCGGATGACCGAGAACCCGGATCTCCTGAAGGCGATCGTGGCCGCGCGACGGGCCAGCACGGTCGTCGTCGGCTTCAAGGCGGAGACGGGCGACGCCGCCGCCGAGGCCGGCCGGATGCTTCGCGAGAAAAAGCTTGACCTCGTCGTGGCGAACGACGTCGCCGGCGACCGCGCGGTGTTCGGCGCCGATGAGGACGAGGTCGCATTCGTGAGTGCGGACGGCGTGGAGCGGCTGCCTCTACTGAAGAAGACCGAGGTCGCGCGAAGGCTCATCGAGAAGCTCGCTGAACGACTCGCGGGATGAAGGACGACCCTTCGCTTGCCTCGCTGCAGGCGAGGCTCGAGCGGCTTGATGCGCCGATCCGGATGTGGCGCCAAGCGCGCGAGCGGTCATTCGACGCGGCCTTCGGGCCGAATCACGGGAAACTTTCGAACCTCATGGCGCGCCTACCCCGGGCCGCCGGCGCGGCGGCCTCGATCGGGCTCGGGCCGCGCGACGAGGTCTTCGCCGCCTTCGATGAGATCTGCGATCTCTACGCGCGTTCGGACCCCGCGCGGTGCGCCATCATGCGAGGGGTCGTCCACGAGCACGAGGCGCGGGCTCTTCTCGAGGACTACATCGGCTACGCGTCGGGCATCCTGAAGCAGGGTGGCCGGCCTGAGTGGCTCGAGCGAGGGATCGCGGCGGCTTCGATCGACGATCAGCGCCGCGACTACCGCGACTGGCTCATGGCGCTCGGAGATCTGTATCTGAGCGCGCGCACCGCGCGCCTCGATCCCACGCCGGTACTCAAGCGGATCGCCGAGCGATCCAGCCCCGAGCGCCACGCGGCGGCGCCGATGCCCACCCGCGACGCCCTAGCGAGCTTTGAGGACAGCGCGTACTTCATGACGTCGATCCTGCCGCACCTCCATTAGCCTCGCGCCATGCCGGTGGACTGGGTGACGTTCGACTGCTACGGGACGCTCATCGACTGGGAGCGCGGGATCACCGATGCGCTCCTACCGATGCTGCCACCGGGAACCGACCGGCGCGCGCTTGCCGAGCGGTACATCGCGATGGAGGCGCAGTTCGAGCGTGAGGGCTACCACCTCTACAAGGACGTGCTGGATCGCGTGGGCCGGCGCGTTCTGCGGTCGCTGGACGCTCCGATCCCCGACGAGGTCACGTCGCCGCTGCCATCGTCGCTCGGCGACTGGAAACCCTTCCCCGAAGTCCGCAGTGCCCTCCGTGCGCTCGTCGAGCAGGGTCGATACCTCGCGATCCTCTCGAACGTCGACCGCGACCTGCTCGAGCTCTCGATCGGCCGCCTTGGGATCCGCCCGGATCTCGCGATCACGGCGCAGGACTGCGCCAGCTACAAGCCGGCGCCCGGCCACTGGCGTCGATTCCTCGAGCAGAGCCGCTCGTCCGTGGAGCGGACGGTTCACGTCGGCGCCAGCCAGTACCACGACATGCGGCCGGCGACAGCGCTCGGGTTCCGCACGGTCTTCATCGACCGCCATGGCGAAAGACTCGAGACGTCGCCCACGCACGTGCTGCCCAATCTCTCCAAGCTTCCGGATGTGATCGCCGAGCTCGCGGAGAGCTGACGGTGGATGACGCGCGGCGGCGGGACCTGCTGCTCGTCGCCCTCACTTTTGCGGCGGGCGCGGTCGACGCCGTCGTGTTCCTCCGACTCGACGTCTTCACCGCAGTCATGACCGGCAACATCGTGCTTCTTGGCCTTGCCGTCGGGCAGGGCGCGTTCCGAAACGCGCTTCGCTCGCTCGTAGCTCTCGCCGCCTACGCCGGCGGTGTGCTCGCGGCGGCGCGTCTCGTCGGCGCGACGCCGCACGACTCGGTCTGGCCGGCGCACGTAACGCGCGCGCTCGCCATCGAGTGGGCTCTGCACGCGGCATTTTTCGCCGGGTGGATCCTGACCGACGCGCGGCCTGACGGCGTCGCTGCGGCGTCGCTCATCGCGGTCTCGGGTGTGGCGATGGGCATCCAGGCCGCGACGGCGCGGACGCTCGCCCCGAGCATGTCGACGACGTACGTGACCGGCACGCTCACCGCGCTCCTCAGCGAGCTGAGCGCCCTTGGCGCGCTCGGTCCCGACTCGCGGCGGCGCGCCGCGATCGTGGTCGCGCTGGGATTCGGCGCGGTGTGCGGCGCGCTGATCCTCGTGTCGGCCGCGCTGCTCGCGCCGGCGCTTCCTGTCGTCGTGATCGGCGTTGTCGTACTCATCGCCGCAACGCGTTTTCGGTAGTGCGTCTCCCGCGCGTCGTCGAGCCGCTTCGCCATCGCGACTTCCGGCTGCTCTGGACCGGACAGACCATCTCGATGTTCGGGAACTTCGTCCACGGTGTTGCGCTGCCATTCCAGATCCTCGCACTCGGTGGCGGCGCTTTCGAGCTCGGGATCTGGGGCGCCACGTTCAGCGTGAGCACGCTCGTGTTCGTTCTTCTCGGCGGCGCGATCGCGGACCGGCTACCTCGGCGACGGGTCATCCTCGCAAGCGACTTCGCGAGCGGGCTCGCGGTCGCGTCGATCGCGGCGCTCTCGGGGAGCGGTCTGCTCCGCGTCGAGCACTTGTACGTTTCGGCGGCGGTATTCGGGGCGTCGACGTCGTTCCTTCATCCTGCTCTGAGTGCGATCATCCCCGAACTGGTCCCTGCCGACGTGCTGCAAGCGGGGAACGCGATTCGAGGGTCCTCGCGCCAGTTCGCTCTCCTCGCCGGCCCGCTGGCTGGTGGCGCGCTCGTTGCGTTCGCGGGCCTGCCGTTTGCGTTCGCATTCGACGCCGCGACGTTCTTCGTCAGCTTCGGTGCCCTCTGGCTGGCGCGGCCTCCACGGCAGGAGCCACCTGCTCCCGTCTCATTGTTGCGTCAGGTGCGCGAGGGCATCGCCTACACGTTCTCGGTCCCGTGGCTGTGGATCTTCATCTTCGGATGGGCGGTCGTCCTCCTCGGTCAGATCGGTCCGCTTCAGGTCGCGATGCCGATCCTCGTCCGCGACGTTCTGCACGGCGACGCCGGCATGTACGGGCTGATCACCGCGGCGATCGGGGTCGGCGAAATCGTCACGAGCGTGTGGCTCGCTCAGGTTCACGTCAAGCGACTCGGGGTGGCCATCATGCTCTTCGGCATGCTCGGCGGACTCTCACTTGTCGCCATCGGCCTTGTGCCAATACTCCCGGTCGTCCTCGTCGGCGCGGCGGGCTTCGGCGCGCAGTTCGTCGGAGTTGGGGTCCTTTGGACGACCGCGATCCAGAAACACGTACCGCACGAGATTCTCGGACGGGTGATCAGCATTGACTTCTTCGGCGGAACGTTATTGCTGCCTCTCGCGCCGGTCATCTTCGCCGCGATCGTTGCCGGGGCTGGGCCCGCCGTCGCGTTCGTGACGGGCGGCGCGCTGGTCATCGGCTTTCTGGTGCTGTGTCTCTTCATCCCTTCGCTTCGCGAGCTGGAATGAGACTTCCGCGCGTCCTCGAGCCCCTCCGCCACCGCGACTTCAGGCTTCTGTGGACGGGTCAGACCATCTCGCGGTTCGGCAACTTCATCTACTTTGTCGCGCTGCCATTCCAGATCCTGGCGCTCGGCGGCTCGCCGGTGCAGCTGGGCCTCAGTGCCGCGATCAGCACGGGAACGATGGTGACGTTTCTGCTCCTCGGCGGCGCCATCGTGGATCGACTTCCGAGACGACGCATCATTCTCGCGAGCGACTTCGCGAGTGGCTGTGTCGTCGCCGCGATCTCGGTCCTGGGGCTTAGCGGTGCACTCCGCATCGAGCACCTTTACGTCGCCTCGGCCTTCTATGGCATGACGGCCGCCTTCTTCCAACCCGCGATGACGGCGATCATTCCTGAGCTCGTCCCCGCGCAGGTCCTCCAGTCGGGCAACGCGATCAACGGCCTATCGTTCCAGTCCGCCAGGGTCGCCGGACCGGTCGTCGGTGGACTCATCGTCGCCGGCGCGGGGCCGCCCGTGGCCTTTGCAATGGACGCCGCAACCTACTTCGTGAGTTTTATCGCGTTGTGGCTAGCGCGACCTCCCCTGCGCGAGCCCGGGCCCGCGGCGCCCTTCCTGCAGCAGGTTCGCGCCGGGATCGCGTTCACTTTCTCGCTCCCTTGGCTCTGGATCACGATCGCCATCTTCGCGTTTGCGAATCTGGGGATCGCCGGTCCCACGATCGTCGCCCTCCCGCTCCTCGTCCGCGATGTCCTCCACGCGGACGCTCGCGTCTACGGCGCCATCGGGACGGCCGTGGGGGCAGGCCAAATCTGCGGAACTTTCTTGAGTGGACAGTTCCCGGTCCGCCGGACCGGGTTGGTGATGTATGTCTGGGCGATCCTCGCCGGCGTCGCCGTCGCCGCTTACGGGCTGGTCGCAGCGCTGCCCGACATCTTCTTCTTCGCCTTTGCGCAAGGCCTGTCCTTCGTCGGCTTCGGGATCCTATGGGACACGTTGCTCCAGCGCCACGTACCACGGGAGATGCTCGGGCGCGTCTCGAGCGTCGACGGCTTCGGCTCGATCCTGCTCCTTCCAATTGGGCCGCTGATCTTCGCCGCGGTCGTTGAGCGCGTGGGGCCTGAAGGCGCGTTCGTCATCGGGGGCGGCCTCTCAGCGGCGCTCTGCTTCGCCGCGCTCGCGGTACGTTCGATCCGCGATCTGGAATGAATCCAGCGAGATACAGCGAAGCGGTACGATTGCGTCAACGCCGGGACCGGCCCGTAGCCGGCCTGGACGGAGGTTCGAAGTGAGCGATCAGTACGGCGGCGCAAGCGCGCCACTCCACAAGAAAGTCACCGTACCCGACCTCGTCGCGATGAAGCGGGACGGAAAACGCATCACGATGATGACCGCCTACGACGCGGCGTTCGCGCGCCTCGTCGCAGAGGCCGGCATCGACGTCATCCTCGTCGGCGATTCGCTCGGGATGGTCGTCCTCGGATATCCGACGACCGTGCCGGTGACGATGGACGACATGGTCCGCCATGCGGCCGCGGTCTCACGCGGCGCCACGCGGCCGCTCCTCGTCGGCGACATGCCCTTCGGCTCGTACCAGGCGAATCCGTCCGAGGCCCTTCGCAACGCGGCGCGCTTCCTGAAAGAGGCCGGCATGGACGCGATCAAGGTCGAGGGCGGTGCGGAGGTCGTCGAGACGGTCCGCACCCTCACCGCGAACGGGATCGCCGTCATGGCGCACGTCGGGCTCACCCCGCAGCGGGTTGCCCAGCTCGGCGGCTTCAAGGTGCAGGCGAAGACCGCGCGCGCCGCGCGGCGTCTCATTGACGACGCGCTCGCCCTCGAAGAGGCCGGTGCGTTCTCGATCGTGCTCGAAAGCGTTCCCGCGCCGGTCGCGGCGCTTGCGACCGAACGACTCTCGATCCCGACGATCGGCATCGGCGCAGGCGTGGACTGTGACGGACAGGTGCTCGTTCTCCATGATGTGCTCGGTCTCTACGGCGAGTTCAAGCCGAAGTTCGCGAAGCGCTACGCCGACATCGGCGCGGCCGTCACGAACGCACTGCGCGAGTTCGATCGCGAGGTGCGTGACGGCTCGTTCCCGACCGACGAGCACAGCTTCACGATGAAGGAGAGCGAGCTGCTCTCGTTGCAGCGGAGCCTCGCGCACCAAAAAGCGAGCTAACCAAAACCGTGCGCGTCGCGATCCTGGGCATGGGTGCGATCGGTCACGTCGTCGCGCGGGCGCTCGAAGGTCGCGCCGATCTCGTGAAGGTGGACCGCACGCACGCGCCGCTCCGCGATGGCGAGCCGCCCGTCGACGCGGCGATCGTGACGACGAAGACGCCCGGTACCGCGTGGGCCTCGGACATCGCCGCGAAGGTCCTCGTGCGTGACGGCGTCGCGCTCACTATCCAGAACGGACTCGGCAATTACGAGACCCTCGTCGAGCATCTCGGGGTCGAGCGCGTGGCCGTCGGTGTCATCTACGTCGGGGCGCAGCTCCTGAACGGCGAGCTCCGCGCGACCGGGCCCGGGAAGGTCGAGCTGGGCCGGCCGACCGCCGCGGCGTCACGTGCGAAGCTGGACGATCTCGGCCGCCTCCTTCGCGCGGGCGGCATGGACGTGACAGTCGTCGACGATGCGTGGCCCGCGGTCTGGCGCAAGGTCGTGACCAACGCTGCGGTCAATCCGCTCACCGCGCTCATCGGTCGCACGAACGCGGAGCTGCTCACCGATGCGGTCGCGTCGCGGGTCGCGGACGGCATCGCGCGCGAGGTCGCGCGCGTCGCGACGGCGTCCGGCGTCCGGATCGGCGAGGACGAGGCGGTGAAGCAGTGGCGCGCGATGGCCGCGCTCACCGGCGCGAACCGCTCGTCGATGCTGCAGGACGTCGAGGCCGGGCGCCCCACCGAAATCGACGCGATCTCGGGTGCCGTCGCGCGCGAAGGCGAGCGCCGCGGCGTCGCCGCTCCGCTCAATCAGGCGATGACGCTGCTCGTTGCCTCGCTCGCGCGCGGCTAGGTGGCGACCGCGGTCTTCGTCTCCGCGTCCTGACCGGGCCGATTCCGTTCACCAACGAGCCACCAGGTGCGCATGGGACCCTTGCCCTTGACCTCGATCGTTCCCCGCGGCTCGCACACGAAGCGATCCTTGAGAAGCTCGTAGGTCGCCTCGGTTATCTGGATCTTGCCCGGTTCGCCGTGCGATTCCATCCGCGCCGCCGTATTCACGGGATCGCCCCAGATGTCGAACACGAACTTGCGCCGTCCGATGACTCCACCGATGACCGCGCCCGAGTTGATGCCGATCCTGAAGTCGAGGCAACGCCGCCCGGTGCGGTTGCGTTCGGCCACGTATTCGAGCATCCCGAGCGCGAGCCGCGCGACCGCGTGGGCGTGGTCGGGGCGCGGCTGCGGCACGCCGGCGACGCCCATCCAGTTGTCGCCGATGGTGCGGATCTTCTCCACTCCGTTGCGATCGGCGAGACCGTCGAAGACGCTCATGTACTCGTCGAGGAGCGCGACCATATCTCGTGGCGTCAGCTCGGCGGTCAGCGGGGTCGAATTCACCACATCGGCGAAGATCATGGTCGCCTCGCCGTAGGCGTCGGCGATCACCTCCTCGCGCTCGCGAAGCCGCGTCGCGATCGGTGCAGGGAGGACGTTCAGGAGCAGCCGCTCCGAGCGCGCGCGCTCCATCGCGAGCTGCCGCGCGTAACCCGCGAGAAGAGCGAACGCGACTGCCGAGATCGTGGCGATGTTCGCGGCGAAGAAAGCCGTGACGACCCAGGCGGGCAGGCCGTTTGCCTCGCGCGGCTGAACGAGTGCGGCGAGCGCTACGACGGCGGCGAAGGCGACAAGCCAGCGAACGCCCGCCGCGATGCCGCCAAACACGAGAGCGCAGAACGGCGCGAGGACGGACCAGAGCACCACGCCGCTCGATAGCTGGAAGCCGCCGAGAGCGACATGCACGCCGAACGGAAGCGCGAGGATGAGGAGGGACTGGATCTGGCGGACACGTTCGAAGTGGTGAGTGCGTGCGAACACGGCAAGGTTCGCGAGCGTGAGCGGAACGTAGACGAGCGGAAAGATCGCGGCGACCGGTTCTCCGTACGCGTAGTAGATGCCCGCCCACGGGGGGACCGACAGCATGACCGCGAGCGCGAATGTCACCAGTAGGCGGTTGCGTCTCCGGTCCTCGGCCGAATCGATCGGCCTGCTTCCTATCCCCAGGGCGGTCTCGAGTGGTCCCACCGGGTGCATTCTCTCCCGCCCGAGTCGCCCTCCCGCCCGGAGAGATTCACATGCAACCCAGGGGGAACCGATCAACGCAGCCGGGCGTTAGGTAGACGTGAAGCTCCTCCTGCCGCTGGTCCTAGTACTCGCCGCCTGTGGCGGTACGGTCGCGTCGCCGGGGCCGTCGGCGACGCTGCCACCGGAGGCTAACGGTGCGCTCGAGCTGGTCTTCGTCGACGGCCATGCATACACGCTCCAGGCCGATCTCTACCGCGATCTCATGCCCGGACCGGCGCCCACGCCAAAGCGCGGCGTCGGCGGGACTCTTTTCGTACGAGCCGATGTCCAAAGCGATGCGCCTCAAGGGATCCGCGCGGACGAGGCCTGGTTCGTGAATGGAGCCGAGATCTGGGAGACCGTCCCGCTGCCACTTCAAACCTTCGCGGCCGATCGACACAACCACCTTTCGCTGAGCGTCCGCGATGGACCCACATGGGACACGAGCACGAAGGTGGATGTCGTCTTGCGATTCAGCACCGCCGGCGGGACCTATTTCATCCTGAAGCGCGCGGTTCAGATCATCGGAGCGCTGTAAGCGCCCGATCGAATTACCGGCTCGCGATGAGCAGCGCGACGATGACGAGCGCCCCGAGGGCCGCGACACCCCCGATCGTCAGAAGGGCTCCTGACACGATCTGAGCGGCACGTCCCCGAAGTGGGCGGTTCTGATTCCGCCGGCCGAGAAGAGAGATCACCATGATCCCTAGGAACGCCATCAGCCCAAGCTCAGAAGTCCCCGACATCGAGTCCTCCGGTCGTCTCCGACGCGTCGCTCATTGTGATCCCGGCCTCAAGCCCCGTCCGACGACGAGCGCGAACGCGGACATCGCGACGAACGCGATCCCCATCCAGTTGAAGGCGCTGGCGAGACCGACCGCCTCGGCGAGGAACCCAAAGAGCGGCGCGCCGATGCCGCCTACGTGGGCATTCAACAGGTAGTACCCGCCGAGGACCGTCGCGCGGCGGCCCGGTGACGCGCTGTCCATCACGAGCGTCTCCGTCACCGTCGAGCGCATCGACCAGAGCAGGCCGAAGACGACCAGCGCGACGAGAAGGGCCTCGTTCGGCACGGCCGTGATCGCATAGACGGCGGGGCCCATGAGCGCGAGCCCGCCCACCATGACGCGCCGGCGCCCGAAGCGGTCCGAGAGCCATCCGCCCAGCGGAGCCCCGATAACGCCGACGAGCTGCGGAACTCCGAAGAAGACCGCGGCGAGCGCCGGCGACAGGCCGCGCGCGTCGACGAGGTAGAGCGCGAGGAACGCGAGCAGCGCAGCGATGCCGAATTGAAATGCGATCGAGAGCGAGACGACCGGTCCGACGTCGCGGAACACCCGACCGATCTCGCGGAACGCCGCGAACCGGTCGCCGGGCGCGGCGCGCTCGAGGACATGCGGCGCGACGAACCAGAGCAGCGCGCCGAAGACGATCGGCGCGGCCGCGAACCAGATGTAGGGCGTTCGCCACGTGCCCGTCGCCGTCGCGAGGACGCCGGCGACCGCGGGGGCCGCGAAGAACGAGAGGTGGCCGCCGGTGATGTGTATGCCCATCGCGGTTCCCCGGACGCGAGGCGAAAACATGCGCGCGATGAGCGCCGCAGCCGGGCCGTGGTACGAGCCCGAGACGATCCCGAGCACGATGAGGAGCGCGAGGAGCTGCCAGTACGAGCCTGCCGTCGCGAGGGCGACGCTCGCGGCGCCCATGAGGAACAACCCTCCGACGATCACGACGCGCGAGCCGACGCGATCCGCGAGCACGCCCCACGGCGCGTTCGCGAGGCCGGCGGCGATGGAGAACGCCGACACCGCGAATCCGCTCTGGCCGTAACTCAACGCGAACGCGTCGCGAATGAGCGGCAGCAGCGGATTGAGCAGCGAGTTCGCGACGTGATGCGAGAAATGGGCCGCGGTGATCGTGCCGAGGAGGACCTGGCCGCGCCGCTCCTTGAGCGAGAGCTCTTCGACCGTGGGTTCGCTGGGAGGGGCGATGGTCGTCTCGTCGGCGATCGTGGTCACGCGATCTCCTCGAGCCTCGTGCCGAGCAGGACGTTGTCGATGAGACGCGTCTTGCCAACTCGCGCCGCGAGCGAGATCACGGCGCGCTCGGCGGGTCGCGCGAGCTCCTCGAGCGTGAGCGGGTCGGCCACCGATACATACTCAAGCGAGACTCCCGGCCCGTCGGTATGGCGGCGGACCGCGTTCCGGAGCCGATCGGGCTCGTGCCCGCCGCCGTCCCACTGATGGCGTGCGGCCATCAGGCCGCGGGACAGCGCGAGGGCACTCTGCCGCTCGTCACGCGAGAGATAGCGGTTGCGCGAGCTCAGCGCGAGTCCATCCGGCTCGCGCACGATGGGGCAGCCGACGACGCGAACGCCGAGACGCAGGTCGCGGCTCATGGTCTGGACGACGCGGAGCTGCTGGAAGTCCTTTTGCCCGAAGTACGCGGCATCTGGGCGGACGATCGAGAAGAGCTTCGTGACCACCGTCGCGACCCCGACGAAATGACCCGGCCGGGCTGCGCCCTCGAGAAGCTCCGCGATCGGGCCGGGCTGCACGCGCGTCGCATCGCCGGGCGGGTACATCTCGTCGACCGCTGGGGCGAAGACCATCGCCGCACCGAGGCGCTCGCACATCGCGAGGTCGGCCGATTCGTCGCGCGGGTACGCCGCGAAATCCTCGTGTGGCCCGAACTGCGTCGGGTTGACGAAGATCGACACGGCGGCGAGGTCATGCTCGCGGACCGCTCGCTCGATGAGTGACGCGTGACCGCCGTGCAGCGCACCCATCGTGGGGACGAAGCCGATCGAGGCCGCCGCCGACGCCCTGCGAAACGCCCGCGCCTCGGCGGCTAGACGAAATACGTTCAACCGGCGGCAGTATCGAACGGCGCGTTCCGTCGCGCCTGGTACGCCGGGATCGTCGCTATGGGCGGCCGCTCGATGTCCATGATGTCGTGCATTTCGAGGTGCAGCTTTCCGCCGCCCGCCGCGATGAGCTTCATGGTGAAGTTCGCTTCGTCGAGAAGATTCGTGCCGTGCGCCTCGCCGACCCGTTTGATCGCGACCTGGAGGACCTCGAAGCTCATCTTCGAGAGGTCGTACAGCGACTGGTTACGGTGGATCCGCTGTTTCATGTCCACCTGGCCGATGGCCCCGAGGCCCGCGTGCTGCAGCGTGTCGACGAGCAGCCCGGTCTCGACGCCGTAGCCCGAGAAGAACGGCAGCTGCTCGAGCAGCGTCCGCCGCCCGGCCTGCTCGCCGGAAAGCGGCTGGACGATCCCGGAGAGCTCCGGGAAGAAGAGGTTCAGGATCGGGCGCGCCGCGAGCTCGGTCACGCGACCGCCGCCGGTCGCCTGGAGCTCGTCGCCGATGCGGAGCGGGCGCTGGTAGAAGGCCTTCACGAACTGCAGGTCGGGCCGCATCAAGAGAGGACCGACGATCCCGTACACGAACTTCGGGTGCGCGCTCGTGACGTCGGTGTCGATCCACGCGACGATGTCGCCGGTCAGCACGTGCAGGCTCTTCCAGAGCGCCTCGCCTTTTCCGCGGTAGCTGCCGGTCTCGGGAAGGATCTCATCGTGGATGAAGACCCTGACGCCCTCCCCTTCGGCGATCTCGCGAGTGTGGTCCTCCGAGCGCGAGTCGATGACGACGAGCTCGTCGACGAGCGGGACGCGCTCGACGAGGCGCGAACGGATCGCGCGGATGACCTTGCGGATCGTCGCCTCCTCGTTGAGCGTCGGGAGGCCGACAGAGATCTTGAAATTTTGCCGCTCCTTCGCGTCCACGAGCCGTCGTAGATCGGCGAACTCGCTCGAGCTGAAGGTGTTCTCGGCGAACCACTTGTCGGTGAGCTCGGCGAGCACGCGACTGCGCTCGGCGCGCTCCACCGGCAGTCGAGTCCGCTCGACGAACATCGGCGAGGCGAGAGGCGCGCTTGTCCGGACGACGAGGGCATTGCGAGCTGCCGCGATGATCGTTTGGCCGACGGGCCCGAGGGGGTCGCGCGCGCCTTCGCGGCCGGTCGCACCGAAGACGATCGTGTCGTGCTCGGCGAGCTCGTCCCCGATCACCTTGGCCGGATCGCCGGGTCGCGTGACGAGGCGCTCGACGTGCTCGTCGTACGCGCGCTCGCCGAGGAGCTGGTAGAGCGTCTGGGGCTTCCGGCCGCCGTTGCGCTCGGCCACGTGAAGCAGCGTGACGGCGCCGGTCCCCGATCGGGCGAGCTCGATCCCGATCCGCGCGGCCAGCTGGGCGTACCGGCCGCCTCGGACGGGCACGAGGATGCGCTTCGCGCGCGCGGGTCGGCCCTTCACGACCGCGAGGTCGCACGGCGGATCGCGCAAGATCGCCTCGATCGTCGTCCCGAGCACGTCCCATCCCGGACGGCGCCACCCGACGAGGAGCAGGTCAGGCCGCTCGGTCGCGCATGCCTCGCGGATCGCTTCCCAGGCGACGCGGGCGACGGTCACGAGGCTGCGCACGTGCCGTCCGGGGAGCTTGGTTGTCAGCGCGTCGAGCGCACGGCGCCGAGCACGCGCTTCGGGCTGCGCCGAGGCCAGCGTTTCGTCGCCGGTGACCTCGATCGCCGACGCGACCACGACCTCACCGTCGCCGGCGAGCGCCGCCGCGGTCTCGAGGAGCCCGCTCTCGCGGTCGGGATCGCCGATCGCGACGAGGACCTTCATGCAATGCCTTCAAGCACGAGCGGGACCACCCGTTCGGCGAGCACGCGAGACCACGCCATCGTCCGCACGCGCGAACGAAAACGAGCCCGAGGTTCTTGAAGCGATCGTTCGATCGCGTCGGCGATGACCTCGCCGGACGCGTCGGCTGGAACGTATCTGGCCGCATCGCCGGCGAGCGCCCGAAGCGTCGGCAGGTCGCTGCACACGATCGGCAGCCGGTGGAGCGCCGCTTCGAGCAGCGGGATGCCGAACCCCTCGCTCTGGCTCGGGAGTACGAGAGCATCGGAGAGCGCGTAGAGATCGGCGATGACGCGATACGGCGCCTTCATCCCGAGCGCGTAAAGGAGGTGGACGCCCTCGGTTCCCTCCGCAAGCGTGCGCAGCTCGGAGAGGTAGCGGGCATTCGCCGCGTTGTGCGGTCCAGGCGGGCCGGTGACGACGAGCGTCGCGGCGTGGCCGCGTCCCCGTAGAGCCGCCGTGGCGGCGATCGCGGCCTCGATCCGCTTGCGGCGCGTGAGTCGAGCCGGGAGCACGAGAAGTGGATCGGCGCGGTAGAGGTCGAGGCGCTCGGCCATACGCGCTCCGGCCGTGGACATCCCGAGCGCGGCGGCGATGTTGACGCCGTTCGGTACCACCGTGACGGCTTCGCGCTTGAGGCCGGCGAGGGCCGCGAGCTGATCTCCGCGCTCGTCGGAAACCGCCACGTAGCGCACGCCGGGGTGCGCGCGCGCGATGAGGCCCCAGGGGTCGCCGGGGTGACGCTCGCTGGCGTATTGCGGATCCGACCAGGCGAGGTCATGGGTCCACGCGATCACGACACCCGGCCGCTCGCGGGCGAGCCGGACGATGGCCTCAGTCAACGCGAGGTCTTTGTGCATCGTCATGACGTTGTGGACCACGACACGGTCCGCCTTCGCGACGATCGGTCGAAGCTTGCGCACCAGCCGCTCGACCAGGGTGTCGTGCGCCTTCGTGCGCTCGCCCTGTGCAAGCGCGCGAAAATCGCGGAGCACGGTCTCGTTCCGCGAGTCGACCTCGGCGATGCGGGCGAGCCGGACGCCCTTGGGCGCGCGGCCGCGTCCGGCGACGATCGTGACGTCGGCACCCGCCTCGCGGAGCGCGACCGCATGTGCGCCCATGACCTTCTCGACACCACCGAGGATCGAAGGAGCGGTGTAGTGCACGAGGACGACACGCGGCCGCCGACGCGTCACGCGGTGGCAGCCGCCCTCGTCACTCGGCCGCGGCCGCCGGCGATCCGGTCCCCGCGCTGGCTTCGCCGGACGCGGAACGTCACGCGCGTGTCGAAGACGCGCATGTCGCGAACGTCGATCCGGTCGAGCCACGGTGGGAGCGCGGGATCGAGCAGGAGCCGCTGCGTGTTCAGGTCCGGCTGCATGCCCAGGAGCGCGCGCAGGCAAAGGAAGACCATTCCCGCGGACCAGGCCTGCGGGATGCACGACACCAGGTAATCGGCGGGCCGCGACGAAAATCGCAGATCCCGCTGAAAACCGCACCAGAGCTCGGGAAGCTGCGAGTTCGGGAAACGGCGACCGGCCTCCATCAGCGCGCTGATGACCTCGGCCGACTCTTCGCGGTGGCCGTAGCGCGCGAAGCCCTCAACGATGAGCGAGTTGTCATGCGGCCAGACCGAACCGTTGTGGTAGCTCATCGGGTTGTACGTCGGGTACTTACTCGAGAGCGTGCGGATGCCCCAGCCCGTGTACATGTCGAGCTCCATGAGGCGCCGCGTGACCGCCGCGGCGCGTTCGGGGCTCGCGATCCCGCACCAGAGCGCGTGGCCCGCATTGCTCGTCACCGCCGGGACCTGCTTCTTGTCGCCGTCGAGGGCCTGCGCGTAGCACTGCTCGGCTTCCATCCAGAAGTCGCGCTCGAAACGTTCTCGCAGCTCCTTCGCTTCACCGCGGAGGCGATCGGCGCGCGTGCGGTCGCCGTCGATGTCGTAGAGATCGGCCACGCCCATCTTCGCCGCGTACACGTAGGCCTGGACCTCGACGAGCGCCGCGGGCAGCTTCGACCATTTGCCGTCGGGATCGGACAGCGATTGTGCCGAGTCCTTCCAGCCCTGGCTGCGCATCTCGCCGGGGCGATGGCCGTACTCGACGTACCCGTCCTTGTCCGGATCGCCGTAGGTATCGCACCACGTGAGCGCGCGCTCGGCGTGGGGGAGGAGGTCACGCCAGAGAGCACGGTCGCCGGTCCATTTGACCGTCTCCGCGAAGACCATCGCGAAGAGCGGTGTCGCGTCGACCGATCCGTAGTACGGGTGGTGCGGGACCTCACCGAGGCGCGCGAGCTCGCCACGGCGAAGCTCGTGGAAGATCTTGCCGGGCTCCTCTTCGGTGAAGTCGTCGACCTTGTGGCCCTGATGGCTCGCGAGAAGGCGCAGCGTGCCGCGCGCGATATCGGGATTCCATCCGAGCGTCTGGTACGCCGAGATGAGGCCGTCGCGGCCGAAGGGGACGGCGTACCAGGGGATGCCCGCCGTCGGGTAGGGCCCGCTCGGGTGGAACTCGAGGAGCGCCCGAAGGTCGAGCGCGCTCCGCGTGATGAGGCCCTCGTCGAGCGTCTCCGAGCTCGTCGCGTATCGCGAGCAGGAGCGTAGGAACCGCCGATAGCGCGCGTTGAGCGCGTCGATGGCGTCGTCGAACCGGTCGGGCGACGCGGCCGGCGCGGCGCCATCCTCGCGCGGGATCGCGGCGAGCTCGAGCTGGAGGAACTGCTGCGGAGCGAGTGTTCGCGTCACGCGGAACACGTTCCCCTCGATCGCGTCCGGCGCGGGTCGCAGCGTGATCTCCGTCGTTCGCCGGACGCCATCTCGGCCGACGCGCTCGAAGACCAGGCCTCCTTCACGCGGACCGCGCGTAGACGCGAGCGGCGCGAGGCTCAGGTCGCGGTACGCCCGCACCGCGAACATGTCGCGGAAGGCGGCCTCGAACTCGAGCTCGACTGTCACGTCCACCGCATGCGCGTTGGCGTTGAGCACGCCGATCCGCTCGCGGAGACCGTCCGCGAGGAAACGTGTGCGCCGGATCGATAGGGTGTCGGCGGCATGCCGCGCCGTACCGAGCACCGCTCCTTCCGACTGCATGAGCTGGAACGTCGCGACGTAGTTCTGCTCGGTGTTCGCCGAGAGGAGCAGCGGCCGCGAGCCGTTGACCCGGAGCGCGTAGCCCGAGAGGTACTGCGTGTCGTGGTAGTACAGGCCGAGCGGGCTCATCGCGCCGAGCGGCAGGCTCCCATCATCCTCGGTGACGAGGACGACCTGGTCCTCCTTTAAGGAGGCCGTCAGGCCCAGCGCTCCAGGAGATACGGCTTCGTCTGCTCGAACGCGAGGGCCTGCTGCTCGACGACGCGCTCGGCGGCGGCCTGGTCGAGGCCCTGCATCTCGCCGATGAGCGCCGCGACCCGCCCGAAGTACAGGGGAAGGAGCGCGCGGGCGAGCGTCTCGGTGTCCTCGCGCGTCTTCGCCGCGGCGACGATCTCGTAGACGGCCTTCGCCCAGAACCGACTGCCGATCGCGCTCGCGTTGCCCGTCTCCGCGGCTTTTCGTGCGACGTCGCGCGTGTCGGCCGAGAGGATCTCCTCCCACGCCTTGTCCTGATCGCCGGCTCCGGCCTTGAATTTCTCGACGAGGACTCGGACGCTCGCGTTCACCACCTCAGGCTCGACCGGCGAGATCTCGCCGATGACCGGAACCTCGCGCGATCCGGTCACGGGACGCCAGACGTCGACGTTCTTGCGGGCGAGGGTGAGCAGCGTGCCGACCACCTGGGTGAACATGGGCCCAAGGTCCGCACCGGGATCCTTCGGGTCGTGGATCTTCGCGCCCAGGAATGCCTGCGCGACGCGGACACCGCGCGCGAGCGCGGTGGTCGTCATGAACATATCGATGCCGAACTTTGCCACGTCGCTGTCCCAGACCGGCTCGTCCAGATAGATACGGGCCAGGTCCGCCGTGAAACCGAATTCGCCCCCGATCGGCTGCCGCACGCGCGCGCCGTAGAGAGCGCGGGTGAGCGGGTAAGCGATGCTGTTGGTGATGGTCCCGTCGTGCTTGTGCCGCGCGTACAACGGCGTCACGTAATCCGCCTCGCCGCGCACGACCGGGCCGGCGAGGCGCGCGATCCACTCGGGAGTGATGCTCCGAAGGTCGCTGTCCACGACCGCGCAGGCCCGGGCGCCGAGAAGCGTGACGGCCTCGAAGATCGCCCGGAACGCGGAGCCCTTGCCCGAGCGGCCCTGATACCGGCCGGTCACGATCGGCATGCCGTCGGCGGATGTGCGCACGCGATCGCGGGTGCCGTCGTCGGACCCTCCGTCGGCGTTCACGATCACGGCGCGCATGTTGGGGAAATTGCGGCGCAGCCCCTCGGCCGCCGCCTCGGTCACGTGCCCGATCGTCGTCGCGTTTCGAAAGCTCGGTATTCCCACGACGACGTCGGCGCGTTCCTGCATCCGCAGGGCATCGCGCATGTCGGCCGGAAGCGCGGAGGTCTCAGCCACTTGGGTTAACTACGATACGGAGACTTGATCGAGGCCGTCGACCAATTCGTCCTGCCTTTCATCGACTCGTTGTACGGCCGTTTTGGCTACGTCGGCGTCGTCATCGCGATGGCCATCGAGAGCGCGGCGGTCCCGATCCCGTCGGAGCTGATTCTCCCGTTCGCCGGCTGGAGCGTGTCGAGAGGGGTGATCGAGCCCCTCACCGGCGCGCAGTGGACCTACTGGGGGGCGGTCATCGCGGGCGTGGTCGGGAACACCGCTGGCTCGCTCGTCAGCTATACGGTCGGGGCGTTCGGCGGTCGTCCTCTCCTCGAGCGCTACGGACGCTACGTGCTGATCAGCGCGCACGATCTGGAGACCGCGGACCGGTGGTTCGCACGCTGGGGTGACCTGACCGTCCTCTTCTCGCGGATGCTCCCGATCGTGCGCACGTTCATCTCGGTACCGGCGGGCATCGCGCGCATGCCGCTCTGGCGCTTCCTTCTCTTCTCGATCGTCGGCGCGGTGCCGTGGGTGATGCTCCTCGTCTGGGCGGGGATGGTCCTCGGCGATAACTGGCAGGACCTGAAGCACCAGCTTCGCGGCCTCGATTACATCGTGGCCGGCCTCATCGTCCTCGGCGTCGCCGTCTTCTTGTGGCGCCATCTGCGCTCGCGTTGAACGACCTCCTCGACGCGCTCGGCAACTTCGACACGCAGCTCTACCTCGCGATCGCCGCGCAGCGGAGCCTTGCCACGTCCGTCGTAGCCGTCGCCCTCACCTACCTGAACTGGAATGGCTTCTTCTGGTGGATCCTCACGCTCCTTCTCCTCCGCTCGCGGGGGCTCAATCGTCGAGGCATCGCGGCGACCGCGACGGTCGTGTTCGCGATGGTCGCCTCGTGGGGCTTCACCGAGGTCCTGAAGCTCGTCGTGCGGCGACCGCGTCCGTTCGAGGCGCTCGCGAACGCGCCGGGCCCGTTGCCGGCGCCCGAGACCGTGATCGCACACCCTTCGTCCTACTCGTTCCCGTCGGGTGACGCCGCGCTGGCGATGGGAGCAGCGGTCGCGTTCGCCTACGTCTCGCCAAAATATCGCGTGCCGGTCCTCCTCCTGGGGGTGTCCGCCGCGCTCGCGCGGGTCGTCGTCGGCGTCCATTACCCGTTCGATGTGCTTGGCGGCATCACCGTCGGCATCGCCTTCGGCGTCCTCGCCACGCGGGCCGTCGCGCTCGTGCGCCGGCGCCTCCGGTGGCGCGCCTTCGTCATCCCGCACACGCACTGGGACCGCGAGTGGTACGAGCGATTCGAGGGTTATCGCGCGCGACTGCTTCCGATGGTCTCGCGCTTGCTGGACATCCTCGAGCACGATCCCGACTTTCGATCGTTCACCTTCGACGGACAGACCATCGCGATCCAGGACTACCTCGAAAAACGTCCCACCGATCACGGCCGGATCGAAGCGCTCGTCAGGGCCGACCGACTCCTCATCGGACCATGGCACGTCCTCGCCGACCTGCTCCTTGTCTCCGGCGAATCGATCGTCCGCAACCTTCAGGAGGGGCTCCGCAGCGCGGGCGAGCTAGGGCGCGCCGCGCGCGTGGCATACGTGGCCGACCCGTTCGGCCACCCGGCTCAGCTTCCGCAGATCCTGCGCGCCTTCGGGTACGAGACGTACGTGTTCGCGCGGGGCATGGGCGACGAGGGCGAGCAGGTCGGGAGCGAGTTCTGGTGGGAGGCGCCCTCCGGTGACCGCGTGCGCGCCGCGCATCTCGTCGATCACTACTCCAATGCGCTGCCTCTCGTCGGCCCAGCGAGCGAGGATCCGATCGCGTTGCGCCGCCGCGTGAAGGACAAGACCGCGCGAATACTCGACCGCTTGACCCCGTACGCGAACGGCGACGTCCTCCTCCTGATGGTCGGCGACGACCACGCCGAGGCCTACGCGCGGCTTCCCGAGGCCGTCCGCGAGATGCGGCAGGTATTCCGCAACGTCGACGCGCGGATCGCGAGCCTCGAGGACTTCGCCGCCGCGATGCCGGCGCTGCAGCATCGGGTGAGCGGAGAGATCGCGAGCGGCCGGTACCGCCCGATCCTGCGCGGCGTGAATTCAACCCGCGTGTGGATCAAACAGGAGAACGTCGCCTGCGAGCGCCTCCTCCTCGAGTGGTGCGAGCCTCTCGACGCGCTCACGGGCGGCAGCGCGCGCGACGAGCTCCGCGACCTCTGGCGAATGCTCCTGCAGAACCATCCGCATGATTCGATCTGCGGCTGTTCGATCGACGCCGTGCACGACGTCGACATGGCGCCGCGCTTCGCCTACGTGCGCGATCGCGGTACGGCCCTCGCGAGCCGGCTGCTCGAGCGCCTTGCCGGGTCCGGGACCGCGCCGATGCTGTGGGACCCGCTGCCATGGCCTCGCGATGTGGTGACCCCGATCGACGGACGTCCGACACGCGTGCGTTCGAACGGGCTCGGGCTTACGCCGGTGATAGCCGCCTCAGCGCCGGCGGTCCGCGCGGATGGCGACGTTGCCATCGAGAACGGTCTTCTGCGCGTGGAGGTCGATGCCGACGGGAGCTTCGTCATCGTCGACCAGGCCACCGGGGAGCGCGGCGGCCGCCAGAACCGGCTGATCTCGGAAGGCGATCGCGGCGACGAGTACACCTACTCGTATGCCGGCCCGACCGTCGGGTCGGAAGGCGCGTCCGGAACGCGCGCGACCTCGGTCGATGGCGCCCGCGCGACCGTGACCGTCGAGCTCGTGCTGCGAATACCGGCGCGGCTCCGGGACGATCGGCTCGCACGGTCGCCCGAGCTCGTGGACTGCCCGGTCACGGTGGAGATCTCGCTCGACGCGGGCGAGCGGCGCGTCGACGTCACGCTCGAGGTCGATAACCGCGCGAGCGATCATCGCCTGCGCGCCCTGTGCGAGACGGGTACCCGCGCGCTGACGCATCAGAGCGGTGCCGCGTTCGCGCTCCTGCAGCGGTCGAATCGCTTCGAGGTGCGCAAGCGCTGGATCGAGCCGCCGACGTCCGAAGCGTGCCTTCACGACTTCGTCGCGGTGAAGGGCGCAACCAAGGGACTTGCGGTCGGGGTCGACGGCCTGCGCGAGTACTCGGTCCTGCACGACGGGGGCACCATCGCGATCACCTTGCTGCGCGCCGTGGGGTTCCTCTCGCGAGGCGACCTTCCGGAGCGCCGTGGACATGCCGGTCCGGAGCTCGCGACACCGTCGGCGCAGTGCATCGGCACCCGCTCCTATCGCTACACGGTCGTCCCGCTCGACGAAGGGACTGATATCACCCGGGCCGCGCGGATCGTCCGCGAGTGGTTGTCGTCTCCTCTCGTGGTCACGGGCGACGGTCGGGCAGGCGGGGTCATCTCGTTCGTCGACCCCGTCACGCCGCTCGTAATGACCGCCCTGCGGGCCGGGCCCCATGGATCGCTGGTCGTGCGGCTCGCGAACCCAGGGCGTGAAGACGCGTCCGGCACGTTGCGCTTCGATCGCGCGGTCCGCGCAACCCGTCCTGTGGATCTGCGAGAGGGCGACGCCGGCCTTGGCAATACCGGACTCGACGTGATTCGGACGGCGGCGCCGCTCGACACCGAGGGAGACCTCGCGCGGGCGCACCTCGCACCGTACGAGATCGGCACCTGGATCGTGCAGCTGGCCGAGTGACCGCCGTGCGCACAAACGTGCGACAGCCTTCGCACGAACGTGCGACGTCATCGCACGAATTGAGGACAGACACGCACGCCTTCGACGACTAGGGTCTCGGGCGTGCCGAAAGCCGTGGCTGCCCTTGTCGCCGCAGTCCTCGCGACGACCGTTCTGGCTCTCGCGGCGAGCGCCGACGGGGGACCACCATATCGCCGCACGACGCCGCGCGGATCGTTCGGTGCCGACGGCCCCGAGCTCGTCGTCGGCGTGCCCGGCGGTCGGGCGTGGGGCATCGAGAGCGCCCTGATCCCTGTGCCCGACGACGAGCGGACCGGGTTTCGGGCGACGATCGAAGTGAGGGACTCGCTTGTCCGCGAAGCGTTCGTCCGGGTGGCCTGGTACGACCGCGCGAGCGGACGGCCTCGGCAGTTCGCGCTGACCGACGCCAGATTCATCCGCTCAGGCGAGACCGCCACGGTCGAGGTCGCCCTCGATCCCCCGCCCCGCGCGGTCGCGTATCGGCTCCGCGTCCTCGCGCGTCTGCGCACGCCGGAGGCGGTCTCGGCGCCGAACGCGGTCCGGGTGATGGTGTCCTCGCCTTTTTCTTGGCCCACCGACGTTCCAACCACGCGCCTCCTTCCCTAAACACGCTCACTCGGGCGTGTTTAGCCCGGCGGGCTGACAGGCGACGTGCCGGGTTGGCGGCGCTGGGACATACTTGGGGAAAGATGGCGACCGTCACGTACGACCACGTCACCAAGCGCTTCGGCGACTTTGTCGCGGTCAATGACCTCAACCTCGCCGTGCGCGATTCCGAGTTCCTCGTGCTGGTCGGGCCCTCGGGGTGCGGCAAGACGACCGCGCTCCGCATGCTCGCGGGGCTTGAGGAGCAGACGACCGGTGACATCCGCATCGGCGAGCGGGTGGTGAACGACGTCCCGCCGAAGGATCGCGACATCGCGATGGTCTTCCAGAACTACGCGCTCTACCCGCACATGAGCGTGTACGACAACATCGCGTTCGGTCTGAAGCTGCGTGGCATGCCCAAGCAGGAGATCGATCGACGGGTGCAAGAGGTCGGCAAGATGCTCGGCATCGGTCAGCTCCTGAAGCGGAAGCCGAAGGAGCTCTCGGGTGGCCAGCGCCAGCGCGTCGCGGTCGGCCGCGCGATCGCGCGCGAGCCCGCGGTCTTCCTCATGGACGAGCCGCTCTCGAACCTCGACGCGAAGCTGCGCATCCAGACGCGCGCGATGCTGCAGCAGCTGCATCAGCGCATCCGGAGGACGACGATCTACGTCACGCACGACCAGGTCGAAGCGATGACGATGGGCGATCGAATCGCGGTGATGAACGAGGGAAAGCTGCAGCAGCTCGACACGCCCGAGACGCTGCACGAGCGACCGGCGAACCTCTTCGTCGCGGGCTTCATCGGCTCCCCGTCGATGAACTTCTTCCCCGCGAAGGTCGCCGGATCGAACGGTCAGGTCGTAGCCGACGCGGGCTTCTTCAAGGCGCCGCTCAGCGGAAAGGCCGCGGAGGCCGTCGGTCGCGACGTGATCCTCGGCATCCGACCCGAGGACATCAACGACCTGGCCACCGAACGGATGGACGGACAGCTACCGATCGACGCGAAGGTGGAGGTCGTCGAGTTCCTTGGTAACGAGCTGCAGCTGCTTCTTTCCGCGGATAGCACGAACTTCATCGCGCGCGTCGGCACGGGAACGCAGACGAAGCCCGGTCAGACCTTGCGCGTGGGGCTGAATCTCAAGAAGCTCCACGTCTTCGATAAGCAGACCGAGGCAGCATTGCGGTGACCCTTCGCGGGTCCACGAGCGAATTTCCGCTCGAATCGGTCATAGGGCTCCTCGCGGGCACATCAAAGACAGGGGAGCTACAGGTGCGGAGCGACGCCAAGGTCGGCGCGCTCGGCTTCGCGAGCGGACGGCTCGTCGCTGCGGTCATGGACGGCGAGGGAGGCGAGAACGCCCTCGGCGCCATCTTCGCGATCTCACAAGCCGACTTCGAGTTCACGCCGTGGGAGTCCGCGCCCGAAGCAAATCTGGAAGCCGGAGACCTTGTCTCTCTTCTGAAGCGCGCCGCAGAGGCCCGCGATCGGATCTCGACGATCCGCGCGTCGATTCCTGATGACCGCATGCGCTTCCGCCTCTCGGAGAAGGCCGCCGATCAGGGCGCGGTCACGTTCACGCCAGATCGCTGGCGCGCGCTCCTCGCGGTGAACGGGGAGCGTGACGTCGCCGCCATCGCCGAGCAGCTTCGCCTCGGAAAGATGCAGACGCTCACCCTCCTTTCAGGCCTTGTGAAGGATGGGGTCATCGAAGCGTTGCCCGCGGCCGAGCGCCCCGCGCCGCTCGCGGCGCCTGAGCCCGCCCCGCCGCCCGAGCCGGAGCCGACGCCGCGCTCAGAGGTATGGTCGCCGCCGCAAACGCCGCAGGAGCCCGCGCGACCAACTGACTGGCCGAGCAGCGCGTCCACGTCGTCGTGGCCCGCACCCGAACCCGCGACGGAGCAGCAAGCGTGGCCGGCTGAGGATCGGAAGCCAATCGGCTCCGATTGGTCGGCGCCGGCGGAAGCGGCCGCAGCTCCCGAGTCGGCCCCGCCGCCTCCCGAGATCCGCGAGGACCTGCAGAGCGAGATCGCGCAGCGCATGGGTGGATTTGGACCGGTGCCCGAGCCGCCCGCGCCCACGGTCGAGGTTCCTCCGGCCGTCGATGACAGGCTCTCGTCCCTCTCCGGCCTCTTCGCCCCGGGACCCGCGGCGAACTCGCCGCAGCCCCAAGCGCCCGCGCCTGCGACCAAGGAATCCGCGGCGACCGAGCCGAAGGATTGGTGGCGCGCGCCCGGCGGCGGCCGGCCGGCGGCATCGTGGACGACACCGGCTCCGGCGTCGACCGAAGCGCCCGCGAACGCGTGGGCTCCGACCGCAAAGCCGAAGGAGCAGCCGGCAAATGCCGATCCCTGGGGTACCCCGACGACTGCGCCAAAGGAGGAAGCGGCGAAGGCCGCGCCGTCGCGTGCGGATGAGTGGGCGCCACCACCACCACAACCCATCGCCCCTGATGCGTCCGCGGAGAAGAAAAAGAGTGGCGGCTTCCTGAGTCGTTTCCGGCGCGAAGAGCCGCCGACGCCGATCGCGCGCTTCGAACCGGTGAGCTCGGCGGCGAGCAAGACCGGGAAGCTCGCCTCGCTCTCGAACGCGCTGCTTGTGGAATACAACAGTGGCGCCTACGGCAAGGGAAAGATCGAGACGCGTCTCGCGAACCTTCTGATGCGGGTGGACGAGCAAGCCGACCCGATCGATCGGCCGTTGCCGGTCGTCGATGACCTCATCGACGCCGCGGCGCTCGAGCGTGAAGGCTTCGACGAGCACCAGGCCGTGCCGTACCTCGCGACGCTTGTGCGGCAGATCTACGAGGATGCCGAGCGCGCGTTCGGCAAGGACAAAGCGAAGAAGGGGTACAAGGCGGCGCAGCAGCAGGTGTTCGGCGCGGACACGAACGCGCTGCAGACGCCGGAGCTCGCCGGCAAGCTCCCGAAGGTCTGAGCCTCTATCTCGGCATCGATCTCGGCGCCTCGAACATCCGTAGTGTCGTCGCGCGCGACGAGCAGCCGATCCCGCGCATCGTCGCTCGCGACGAACGGCCCACGCCGCGGACCGGTGCCGAGGACGTCATCGCCGCGATCGCTGAGAGCTCACGCGCCGCGCTTGCGACAATGGGCACGACCCCGCGCGAGCTCGCCGGCGCGGCATGCTCGGCGCCGGGTCCGCTCAATCACATTTCCGGCATCGTCTACGACGCGCCGAACATCAACGGGTTCGCCGACGTCCATCTCGCGGCGGGCCTGACGCAGGCGCTCGGCGTCGCGGTGTTCCTGGACCGCGACACGATCATGGCCGCGATCGGCGAGGGTGTGGCGGGCGCCGCGAAGGGTGTGCGCGATTTCGTCTACGTCACGATCTCGACCGGGATCGGCGGTGCGCTCGTGAGTGGCGGCCGAATGCTCCGCGGTGTCAGCAACATTGCGGGTGAGATCGGTCACTGGCCGGTGGCGCTCGAGGGGCCGCGCTGCGGCTGCGGCAGCTACGGCTGTGTCGAGTCGCTCGCCGCGGGACGCTTCCTTGCGGAAGCCTACGGGGTCGACGACGCAGCGCGCGTCTACGCCGCGGCCGCATCCGGCGATCCGCGGGCCGTCGCGATCATCGCGCGCGCCGAGGCCGCCCTCGGAAACCTTGCGATCACCCTCGTGAACGGGCTGAATCCGTCGCTCATCGTCGTCGGCGGGTCGGTAGCTGAGCACGAGCCCGCGCACACGATCGAGCCCATGCGCCGCGCGATCGATACGCGCGCCTTCCGCGTCGCCGCGGACGCGGTGCGCCTGGTGCCCCCGGGCCTCGGCCGCGACGTCGGCATGCTGGGTGCGGTGATCAGCGCGCGGGAACGGCTCGCGGGCCGGGGTGGGTGGTTCCTCTAGTCTTTTAGTCGGCTAGCGGGGAGGCGTAAATGAAAGCTCGTGTCGCGATCAACGGGTTCGGTCGGATCGGCCGCCAGTTTCTGAAGGCCTCGCTCGAGAGGCATCCCGAGGTCGAGATCGTCGCCCTGAACGACCTCGCCGATCCGAAGATGAACGCCCACCTCTTCAAGCACGACTCGAACTACGGCAAGTACCAGGGTGAGGTCTCGGCGACCACGGACTCACTCGTCGTCGACGGTCGGAAGATCAGGGTGCTCCAGGAGCGCGACCCCGCGAAGCTTCCGTGGAAAGACCTGCAGGTCGACATCGTCGTCGAGTCGACAGGATTCTTCACCGACGCGACCAAGGCGAGGGCGCACATTGACGCGGGCGCGAAGTACGTGATCATCTCCGCGCCCGCGAAAAACGAGGACAAGACGATCGTGCTCGGGGTCAACGAGAAGGAGTTCGCCCCGGAGAAGCACCACATCATCTCGAACGCCTCCTGCACGACGAACGGCCTCGCGCCGGTCGCGAAGGTCCTGAACGATGAGTTCGGGATCGAGAAGGGCTTCCTCACGACGATCCACTCGAAGACGCTGAGCCAGCGTCTCCTCGACACGGTCGCGAACGATCCGCGCGACGCGCGCGCGGCGTCCGAGAACATCGTTCCCGCCGAGACCGGCGCGGCGCGCGCCGTCGCGCTCGTCATCCCTGAGCTCAAGGGCCGTTTCACGGGCATGGCCTTCCGCGTTCCCACGCCGACCGTCTCGGTCGTCGACTTCACGGCGACCCTCAAGCGGGAGGTCACCAAGGACGAGGTGAACGCCGCGTTCAAGCGCGCGTCGGAGGGACCGCTCAAGGGGATCATGGATTACACCGAGGAGCCGCTCGTATCCAGCGATCTGAAGGGCGACGCTCATTCGACGATCGTGAGTGCGCTGGACACCGTAGTGCTCGGCAACATGGTGAAGATCATTTCCTGGTACGACAACGAGTGGGGCTACGCCTGCCGCCTTGCGGACATCACGGAGTTCGTCGCGTCGAAGATGCGCGTCCCGGTCGCCGCTGGTCGCTGACACGGCGACTCTCTTTCACAAGCGAACCGTGCGGGACGCCGACGTCCGCGGAAAGCGCGCGCTCGTCCGCGTCGACTTCAACGTGCCGCTCGAAAACGGTGATGTGGCCGACGACACGCGCATCCGTGCCGCTTTGCCGACCCTGAAGGCGCTCCTCGACGGGGGTGCTGCGATCGGCCTCGTGTCGCACCTCGGCCGGCCCAAGGGCAGCGACCCGAAATTCTCGCTCGCACCGGTCGCCAGACGGCTCAGCGAGCTCATCGGCAAACCGGTGCGTCTGCTCGACGATTCGGTCGGCCCCGATGTCGAGAAAGCCGTCCGCGCGATGAGACCGGGCGATCTCGTGATGCTCGAAAACGTCCGCTTCCACGTCGAGGAAGAGAAGAACGATCCGGCCTTCGCCAAGCGGCTCGCATCGGGCTTCGATCTCTACGTGAACGACGCGTTCGGCACGGCGCACCGCGCGCACGCGTCGACCGAAGGCGTCGCGCATCTGCTCCCGGCGTACGCCGGGCTCCTCCTCGAGAAGGAGCTCGTGGCCCTGGGCGGCATCCTCGACCAGCCGCAGCATCCGCTCGTCGCGATCATCGGGGGCGCCAAGGTGAGCACGAAGATGGACGTGCTGCGCTCGCTCGTTTCGCGTGTCGACACCCTCGCGATCGGCGGCGGCATGGCGAATACGTTCCTCCTCGCGATGGGCCGTCCCATCGGCAGGTCGCTGGCGGAGCCGGACAAGGAGACCGAGGCGCGCCGCGTGATCGACGAGGTCGAGGGCAACGGGAAAGAGCTGCTCCTCCCGATCGACGTCGTGGCGGCGCCGTCGCCTGATGCCGATGGCGCGCCGCTTGCCGCGACCTACGACGTCGACGAGGTCCCGAGCCACGTCGCGATCGTGGACATCGGGCCGCGCACGATCGAGCGCTACGCGCAGGTGATCGCAGGCGCGAAGACGATCTTCTGGAACGGTCCGGTCGGGGTCTTCGAGGTGCCGGCATTCGGCACCGGCACCTGCCGCATCGCCGAGCTCATGGCCGCAAGCGGCGCGACGACGATCGTCGGCGGCGGCGAGTCCGTCCAGGCCGTCGAGGAGGCCGGACTCGCCGGCAAGATGACGCACGTATCGACGGGAGGGGGCGCGTCACTCGAGCTTATCGAGGGCAAGACGCTTCCCGGAGTCGCCGCGATCCCCGACCGTCGGTAGGAGATGGTTCTCGAGATCAAGACCGTCGGCAAGGCGGAAGAGGAGCTTTGCGCGGCCTGTGGCGGGTCGTTTCGCAGGATCTTTGGCGAGGTGTGGCGCGACGAGAAGCCCGGAGGGATGTACTCGGCCGATCTTCATCGCGAGAAAGGCCGTCCGACGGCGATTCTCGCGATCGGCTTATTGCTCCCCGCAACTGATGGGAAGTTCACCGTCGTCAGTACCACCTGCGACCTGTGGCTGAACGATGCGCACGAGTTCCAGCTGGGACTTCGCGAGTCAGCGCCGAGCCTGTCTTATTACGCCGGAGAGATATTTAGCGGGATGCGGTCGCGCTCAGAGCTAGTGTCCGATCCACTCAAGGAAGACTTTTTCCACGTCAGCGATCACGTTTGCTTGCGCGACACGCGGATTCGCTCTCACTTCGGACTCATTGATGTCTAAGACCACCATTGCGTCGGTTCGCGCTCGCGAGATCCTCGACTCGCGCGGCGATCCGACGGTCGCGGTGGACATGCAGCTCGAGGGTGGAGCGCGCGCGACCGCCATGGTTCCGTCGGGCGCATCGACCGGCGCCCACGAGGCGGTCGAGCTGCGCGACGGCGACAAGAAGCGGTACCGCGGCAAGGGTGTGCAGAGGGCCGTCGCGAACGTGAACGACACGATCGCTCGCGCGGTCAAGGGCCGCGACGCGACCGACCAGCGCGCGCTCGACACGCTCCTCATCGAGCTCGACGGCACGCCGAACAAAGCGAAGCTCGGTGCGAACGCGATCCTCGGCGTCTCGCTCGCGGCGGCTCGCGCCTCCGCGGCCGCGACCGGAACGGCGCTCTACCGCATCTTCGGCAAAGGGACGACGCTCCCTGTCCCGCTCATGAACGTGCTGAATGGCGGAAAGCACGCGACCGACTCGGCCGACATGCAGGAGTACATGCTCGTGCCGCTCGGCGCGCCGACCTTCGCCGAGGCGATCCGCTACGGGTCCGAGGTGTTTCACGCGCTCAAGGACAACCTCCACGACAAAGGGATGGGCACGGGCGTCGGCGACGAGGGCGGTTTCGCGCCCTCGGGCCTGCGCACGAACGAAGAGCCGATCGAGCTCATCCTTGCGGCGATCGCGCGCGCCGGATATCGCGCGGGCGAGGACATCGCGCTCGCGCTGGACCCGGCAGCGACCGAGCTCTACACGAACGGCACGTACACGCTCGCTCGCGAGAGGCGATCGCTCGACGCACGCGGGATGACGCAGCTCTACGCCGACTGGGCGAAGCGATATCCGATCGTGTCGATCGAGGACGGTCTGGCAGAGGATGACTGGGAGGGGTGGCGGCATCTGACCGCGACGCTCGGCGATCGCGTGCAGCTCGTCGGCGACGACCTCTTCGTGACAAACGTGACGCGCATCGAGCGGGGAATCCGCGAGAAGATCGCGAACTCGATACTCATCAAGGTCAACCAGATCGGCACGGTCAGCGAGTCGGTCGATGCGGTCGAGCTCGGTCGCCGCGCGGGATACACGTCGGTGGTGTCGCACCGCTCCGGCGAGACGGAGGACACGACGATCGCCGATCTCGTCGTCGGTCTGAACACCGGTCAGATCAAGACGGGCTCGCTCTCACGGAGCGAGCGCATCGCCAAGTACAACCGTTTAATGGAAATCGAACGCGAGCTCGGAACCGCGGCGCGTTATCCCGGCCGGGCGGCCTTTCCGCGCTCTCGCGGCTAGCTACCGCCCGCGTTCGGGAACACGACGGCGCCAACGAACGCCCCGTCTGGGGCGTCAAAGCCGGGCATTCGCTCCACAAAGCCGGTGGCTGGGTCGAATCGGCTGATGGCGTTGCGCGCGCGTCCACCGAAGAGCCAGATCGAGCCGTCGGGCGCTGCGCTGCTGAAGAGGCCGCTGTCCGGCGCAAGTGCGATCGGGGTGATGGACTGCGCCTCAATACGGAGGAGTTCGGCACCGTTATCGGTAACGAGGTGGGCGTATGTGGTCTTGGCGGTACTCGAGACGATGGCGATTCGGACGAAAGGGAATGTCCTCCCCAAATCGATCGAAGCCTCCTCGCGCATGGCGATCGGATCGATCCGGCGGACGATCAGTCGATGAGCTCCGCAGTCTTGGTCGGCGGTGATCGCGTAGAGCTTGCCGTCGGTACCTGCTGTCATGGCGAGCGCAGGTCCGCTTCCCGCGAGATCCAGCCGGCGACCGTCGGTCAGGTCGAAGATCGCGCCGTTCGCCGGCGTCGCGGAGAACGCGAAGAGATGCGGGTCGAGCGCGGCCAAAGCCATTACGCTTGAGACCTGCGGATCCAGCAGGATCTTCTCGTACCCGCACAGCACGGGCACTCCAGGCAGGGCGGACGGGACGGCTACCTTGCGGGTCACACCGTGTGCGTCCGTTGCCACGACATGGCCCTGGATCTCGTAGATCTCGCCGCCGAAAGCGATCCCGCGTGGAGGTCCACCTTGATTCATCCGGTCGTAGACGAGCGTGGCAGCCGACGCGACGGCGAACGCCTGAACGTGGCCGTTGGATCGCTCGAGCAAGAGTGTCCCCGGCCCGGCCGTCGCTAATTGCTGGCCACTCCCGACTTGCACCGGCGCCTGCCCGGGGAAGCGGAGATAAGCCGGTCGATCCTCGCGGATGACGGGATCAGCGCCGACCTGGATGTACGCGATCGTCGGCTCGCTCCGGCGCACGGCTTCAAGGGCGCTCGTGCGTACACCGCTCTCCGCATCTTCTACGTGAGTGCCGCACGCGGCCACAACGACGACCACGCCCAGGACCAGCAACCGCCGCCTCACTGACGGCTATTACGTTCGGCGGCGCTTTTCGTTCCGCGCCGCCTAGGATCAGGGCCGATGCTTGTTCGGTCGCTTGATGAGCTGACCGCGGCGGATCTGCCCGATGCCGGCGGCAAAGGCGCGAATCTGGGCGAGCTGCGGCGCGCCCATTTTCCCGTTCCCGATGGATTCGTGATCACGTCCGCCGCGTACGCCCTCGCTGCGGAAGCCGCCGGCGTCACCGGAGAAACACCGGCGACCGCGCGGGTGCGGCTTGTCGCCTCGCCGGTGCCGTCCGGGATCGCGGATGCCGTCCGCGAGGCGTACCGGGCGCTCGGCTCACCCGACGTCGCGGTCCGCTCGTCCGCCACCGCCGAAGACCTGCCCGACGCGAGCTTCGCCGGCCAGCAGGACACGATCCTGAACGTCAGCGGCGAAGACGCGGTGCTCGACGCCGTTCGCCGCTGCTGGGCATCGCTCTGGAACGACCGCGCGGTGGCGTATCGGCAAACGCACGAGGTTCCGGCGGAGGGGCTTCGCCTCGCCGTGGTCGTGGAGCGGATGGTCGATGCCCAAATCGCCGGGGTGCTCTTCACCGCCGACCCGATCACCGGACGCCGCCGCCGTGCCGCGATCGAGGCGGTCCGCGGCCTCGGCGAGCAGCTCGTCTCCGGCGCCGTCAATCCCGACAACTACGTCGTGAACACACGGTCCGGCGCGATCCTCGAGCGCCGGGGAGACATCGTGGCCGAGGCGCAGCTCGGCGAGCTCGCCGCGCTCGGCGCCCGGATCGAGGAGCACTTCGGCCGTCCGCAGGACATCGAGTGGGCCATCGATCGGAGCGGGAAGGTCTGGATCGTCCAGTCACGCGATATCACCACGCTCTACCCGCTCCCGACGACGGCACCGGCCGACGAGAACGACCTGCGCGTGTACTTCTCCTTCAACGTCGCGCAGGGCGTGTTCGATCCGTTCACACCCCTGGGCTTGCAGACGTTCCGGCTCCTCAGCGCCGGGTTCGCTGCCGCGATCGGACGACCGGTCGCCGATCCCACGGCCGGAGCGTCGCTCTACGCGGAATCCGGTATGCGTGTCTTCATCGATCTCACGCCCGTGCTGCGCGATCCCTTCGGCAGGGAGCTTCCACCGCGCTTCATGAGCGCGATGGAGTTTCGGAGCGCGGCGATCTTCACAAAGCTTCTCGACGATCCGCGCCTGCGCCCGCAGGGATCCGCGTCGCGCTCACGTTTTCTGACGCTGACCACGGTGTTGCGGACCGGCGCGCCGCAGAACGCGGTCCGCGCGATTCTCCGGCCGGACGCAACGCGAAAGCGAATGCTCGCCGGGCTCGATCGGGCGATCGCGAGCGTTCGCGTCCCGGAGACCTCCGCCGAGCGACTGGACGCGTTTGAAGAGCTCATCGTTGCTTTCCCGCCGCGGTTCTTTCCGCGCTTGGTGGGCGTCGTCATCTCGGGATATCTCTGCTACGCGCTCGCGGGGCGCCTCCTCGGCAAGCGCGCGCGACCGGGCGACCTTCAGACCGTTCTTCGCGGTCTTCCGCACAACCCCACTACCGAGATGGACCTCGCCCTCTGGGACATCGCGCGCGCGGCGCGCGACGACCCGGCCTCGCGCGAGGCTCTCGGCTCACGGACTCCAGCCGAGCTCTCGGCCCAGTACCGCGCCGGCGCGCTGCCGCCCTCGCTCCAGCGGCGGATGACCGCATTCCTCGAACGCTACGGGCACCGCGCCATCGCGGAGATCGACCTCGGCCTGAAGCGCTGGTCCGAGGATCCAGCGCACCTCCTCGGCGCGATCGCGAACTATCTCCGCATCGGAGACGACGCGACCGCGCCCGACTTGCAGTTCGCTCGCGGAGCGCGCGAGGCTGAAGCGATGATCGACACGCTCGCGTCGCGGTTGCACGGACCGCGTCGCGCCGTCCTCCGCTTCCTCCTCGGACGGGTTCGGCTGCTCAGCGGACTTCGCGAGCAACCGAAGTTCCAAATCATGCGGGTCTTCGCGCTTGGACACGCCCTCATCGCGCCGGTGGGAGCGGAGCTCGCCGAGCGGGGACTGCTCGAGGCTGCCGACGATGCGTTCTTCTTGACGCTGCCGGAGCTGCGGCGCGCGGTCGGCGGCGATGACCTACGCGGGACGGTGGTCGCGCGCCGCGGCCTCTACCGCCGCGAGCAGGGCCGCCGACATGTTCCGCGCGTGCTGCTCTCCGACGGCACCGACGCGGAGACCGAGGTCGCCACCCCGACGGACGGTGCCATCCGCGGAACGCCGGCGTCGCCGGGCATCGCCCGCGGCACCGCGCATGTGATCCGCTCGCCGGTCGGGGCCCGGCTCGAACCTGGAGAAGTGCTCGTCGCACCTTCCACTGACCCCGGTTGGACGCCGCTCTTCCTGACGGCGGGCGCGCTCGTGATGGAGATGGGCGGGATGATGTCGCACGGCGCCGTCGTGGCGCGCGAGTACGGCATCCCCGCCGTGGTGGGCGTGCCCGACGCCACTGGCCGCATCGCGACCGGGGATCAGGTCACGGTCGATGGATCAGCGGGGACGGTCGCGCGCGAAGCGGGCGCGGCCTAAGCGGCCTGGCTGCCCCAGCCGGCGTGCCGGTGCTCGCCGCGGGAGCATTCGAGGCACTGGTACGCGCCGTCGGTGTAGCGGGCAAAAGGAACAGTTTTGTGGCAGCACGAGCACTGGTAGTAGAAGAGTCGATCGAGGACTGCGAGCATCGTGGGACCTCCGCTGTGGTCACGCGGAGCCGGCGAGGTTAGCTGTCGGGCTCGGGCGGCGTGCTTAGCGCCCTACCTGTTTTCGCAGGTTTCGCCCCCGGCGGTGGTTTCCCCGCTCCTGGTGGATTAGGCCCCTCGAACGGTAGCGGGAGCGAGTCAGGGCGACCGCATCGGCCGTTACTGATTGAGACGATTTCCCCCATAGAGGGGGGACCGGTCACCCCTAAACTCACCGAACGCTAAACAGACGAGCGGGAGTGTTGTGAAGATGGCATTACTGGAGCGCGTGCCCTCAATGGCACCGGCCGCGACGTCATCCGCGGAAGCTCCCGCCCCCATCGCGCCGGTGGCGATCGAAGAGACCGGTCTCACCCAGGCGTTCATCGCCGACCTCGTCCTCAAGATCCTGTACCAGAAGGGCCAGGCCACAGCGGCGGAGCTCGCCGATGTGATCTGCCTACCGCTCCCCAAGATCCTCCAAGGCATCCTCGAGTTCCTGAAGACCGAGCACCTCGTCGAGGTCAAGGGGAGTTCGGGGATGGCCGCGGCGACGTACGTGTATGTCATCTCGGCGAAGGGTCAGGAGCGCGCGCGTGAGGCGTTCGCGAAGAACGGCTACGTCGGCGCCGCGCCGGTGACGCTCGCGGCGTACGTCAACCGCGTTCGTGCCCAGACCATCGGCAGCCTGCAGGTGAGCTTCGACGAGATCCGCAAAGCGCTCACGCACCTCGTGCTTCCAGAAAAAACGCTCCGTCAGCTCGGGCCCGCCATCAACAGCGGCCGATCGATCTTCCTCTTCGGCCCTCCGGGCACCGGCAAGTCGTCGATCGCGGAGACGCTTGCGACGATGCTTCGCGGCAGCATCGTCCTGCCGTACGCGATCCTCGTCGGGCAGCAGCTCATCCGCGTCTTCGACCCGTCGCGGCACCGTCCGCTCGTCGCGCTCGACGCACGGTTCGACCGGCGCTGGGTGCCCGTCGCCCGTCCCTTTGTGGAGGTGGGCGGCGAGCTCACGCTCGAGGACCTCGATCTCACCTTCGACGAGAACTCGAAGGTGCACGAGGCGCCGTTCCAGATGAAGGCGAGCGGAGGCGTCCTGCTCATCGACGACTTCGGCCGCCAGCGCGCGTCGCCGGAGATGCTCCTCAACCGGTGGATCGTGCCGCTCGACCGCGACGTCGACTTCCTCACGCTTTCCGACGGGCGCAAGATCGAGGTGCCGTTCGACGTGCTCCTCGTCTTCGCCACGAACCGCACGCCCTCTTCGCTGGTGGATGAAGCGTTCCTGCGGCGCATTCAGTACAAGATCGAGGTCAAGCCGCCGACCGAGCACGAGTTCTCGGAGATCCTGCGCCGCGTCTGCGAGGCCCAGAAGATCACGTTCTACCCGAAGGCCGCCGAATGGATCGCCGCCTACGCGCGCGAGCGCAACATCCCGCTCCGCTCGTGTCACCCCCGCGACCTCATGCAGCACCTCGGTGCCGCCTCGCGCTTCCTGCTCAAGCCGGCCGAGCTCACACCTGAGCTCGTCGAGCTGGCCTGCGAGACGTACTTCGTCCCGATCTAGCGGCTAAGGCGGCGGGACGTGCGGGTCCTGTCCCGGCCCGAGCAGCGCCGGTGTCTTCTTCGCTCGGCCCCACGTGGGATCGCGCTGGACCGCCGTGCAGGGGCCGCTCGCTCAGAAGACCCCGACGCTGCTCCCGCGCTCCGTGCCACCCGCAGGCTCTCCCTGTCCGTCTCGCGTAGGCTCCTCCTCGTTCTGTGGAGAATCAGGATCGTTCCCACGATGTCGAGACCGATGCGGAGCGCGACCGGCTCCGAGGGTTGATCGCGCGGATGAGCGACGAGGACCTGCGGCGGCCAATGCCGGCGGGATGGACGGTCGCTGCGGTCCTCGCGCATATCGGCTTCTGGGATGCTCGGGCGATCTACTGGCTCGACAAGTGGGCGACCGGCGTTCCGCCTTCGCCGTACGAGCCCGAGAACACCGATGCCGTGAATGACTCCGCCAAACCCCTCTGCCTCGCGCTCCGGCCGCGCGACGCGGCGCAGCTTTCGCTCCGGCTCGCCGAAGAGGCGGACGGGAAGGTGAAGGCGCTCAGCGACGCGATGCTCGCGAAGATCCGCGCGATCGGCGATCCTCCGTTCAATCTGTCGCGCGCGGTCCACCGCAAGGAGCATCTTGACGAGATCGAGGACGTGCTCCGAAACCGCTAGCGAGCCGGCTCAAACTCCTCGTCTTCGATGGCCGCGACCTGCTCGACATGC